>ENA-ORBV01002375-ORBV01002375.1-microbial-mat-metagenome-genome-assembly--contig:-NODE-2375-length-39855-cov-24.767811_pt1 | contig 39855 bp, 42 predicted proteins | sample MGYA00237777_ERZ505514 | MGnify/ENA primary metagenome ERZ505514 (study PRJEB26160, sample SAMN06269048) | microbial mat metagenome | isolation source: Oligotrophic lake microbial mat | place... | reverse complement strand
CGACGATCACCGGCTGCTTCCAGGCGCGGCCAAGCTGCTCGGCGACCATCCGTGCGACGATGTCGCCGACGTTGCCCAGCGGGTTGGGCACGATGATCCTGACCATGCGCTCGGGGTAGGTCTGGGCCTGGGACGATAGCGCGCTGGCTGCCATCAGCAGCCCGCAAACCAGGGCCCGCAGCGCAGTAGATCGAATCGCAATCATGGTGTGATGTCCCGCTTCATCCTTTTCACGCGGCCTTGACCCCGAGCCCGGCCAACACCTGTGTGCGACGCGCGTCGACAGCGGCCCGCACCTGGTCGTACAGGCTGCCGCCGTGGCTGTCCATGCCTACCAGCAGCGGCCCGAAATCGCGAATGCGAAATTTCCACAACGATTCAGGGTTGAGATCGTCGAGATCCACATCCTCGATCTGCTCGATCCAGGTGGTCTCGAGCGCTGCGGTGCCGCCGATGATCGCCAGGTAGGCGCCGCCCAAGTCACTGAAAGCCGCGCCGCTGGCTTCGCGCAGACCACCCTTGCCGATGATCAGGCGCACGCCGTTCTGGCTCATCAACGGGCGGGTGAAGCGCTCCATGCGGTCCGAGGTGGTGGTGCCCACGCACACCGCCGCATAGCCTGCCGGGAATTCGGCCGATGCGGCGACCTTCTTCACGTTGGGCGCAGTGTGGATCACCGCATGGCCGGCCAGAGCGAAGCGCGTGGTGCGGCCGCGGTCGAACATGTGGATCTGGGTGGCATCGCGAATGCCGAACAAGGTGCCCTGCAGAGTGACTGTGTCGTTGACGCGCAAAAGGCGCACCTGCGCCTCGGTGATCGGGGTGGTCAATACATGGTGTGCCATGGAGCGCCTCCTAGAAACCGTAGGCCACGCCGGTCGGCGTGAAGGTGGCACGCGCGCGGCGCGCCGAATGGCACTGCATGTTGACCGCCACCGGGTTCATGGTGATGTGGGTGGCCGCGACTTCGATGTGCACCGCGAACGCGGTGGAGTCGCCGCCCAGGCCCTGCGGCCCGACTCCCAGAAGGTTGACCGCAGCCGACAGCTGCGCCTCCAGCCGGGCGGCGTCGGCATCGCCACTGCGGCTGCCCAGCGCTCGCGTCGCGGCGCGTTTGGCCAGGGCAACGCACAGGTCCGAGGTACCGCCCACGCCTACGCCTACGATGGTGGGCGGGCAGGTTTTGCCGCCGGCGGCGATCACGCAATCGACCACGAAGGTCTTGATCGCGTCGATGCCTTCGGCGGGTATCGCCATCTTGAGAAACGAGTTGTTCTCCGAGCCGGAGCCCTTGGGCACCATTTCGATTTCGAGCGTCTCTGCGGTGTCGCTGAAATCGATGTGGATCACCGGCACCTCGATGCCGCAGGAGCTGTGTTCGTTCTTGCGCGTCAGCGGGTGCACCACGGACGAGCGCAGCGGGTATCCGCGCGTCGCCTGTTCGCAGCCGCGGCGGATCGCCTGCTTGAGCGAGTAGCCGTCGACCCGGGTGTTGGCGCCGATGCGCACGTTGTAGATCGGAATGCCGGTGTCCTGGCATAGCAGGTTGTCGGTGTCCTCGGCCACGCGGATATTGGCCAGCATGGTGTTCAGCACGCTCTTGGCGGTGTGATCGGTTTCGCCGGCGTCGAGGCGCGCGAAGCCCTGCTTGATGTCCGGCGGCAGTATTTTCAGGGCACGGATATACAGCTCGCGCGCCGCTTCTTCCACCTGCTGCAGATCGACAATCATGTGGGTCCCCGGGTGCGTGTTCAGTTAGCTGAGAGCTTGCGATCGCCGACCACCTTGGCCCAGCGTGCCGATTCGGCAGCGATGGCGCGCGCGAAATCTTCCGGCTGGTTGCCCACCGGTGTCATGCCCTGGACGAACAGGCGGCCGCGCATTTCCGCGCTGTCCAACACTCGCGCTGTGTCGCGGGCGATTTTCTCGATCACTTCGCGCGGTGTACCGGCGGGCGCCATCAGGCCGAACCAGCCGGTATTCTCGAAGCCGGGCAGGCCGCTTTCGGCCACGGTTGGCACATTGGACAGCATCCTGGAGCGCTCGCGGCTGGTCACGCCCAGCGCCTTCAACTTGCCCGCATTCACAAACGGCACCGCCGCCGCCATGTTGCCGACCATCATCTGGATCTGCCCGGCCACCAGGTCGTTGAAGCCCAAGGCCTCGCCCTTGTAGGGCACATGCACGATGTCGATGCCGGCGGCGCTGGCGAAGTTTTCGGCCGCCATATGCACCTGGCTGCCGACCCCCGCCGAGCCGAAGTTGATGCTGCCCGGTTTGGACTTGGCCAGCGCAATCAGCGCTTTGATGTCGGCCACCGGCACGCTGGGATGGACCACCACCAGCATGGGCCCGGTGGCGACGTTGGTGATTGGCACGAAATCCTTCTGCGCATCGAAGGGCATGCGCTTGTACATGTGCGGGTTGACTGTGAAAATGCTGCCCGAGGCCATCAGCAGCGTGTAGCCGTCGTTCGGTGATTTGGCGACCGCATCCGCACCAACGTTGCCGCCGGCGCCGCCGCGGTTCTCCACCAGCACCGACTGCCCCCAGAGTTCGCCCAGTTTCTGGCCCACGATGCGCCCCACCACGTCGGTGGTGCCGCCGGCGGCAAAAGGCACCACCAGCTTCACCGGACGGGCCGGCCAGGCCTGGGCGGCGACTTGGCCGTTGATGCCGGAAACAATGGTGACGGCCAGGCCGGCCAATACCAGGCGCCTTGCAAAAGCAGGACTGCGATTCATTTTGATCTCCTTGATTTGGTGACGGCGTGGCGTGGTTGATTGTGCGCCTTTGCCGACCTTGCCTGTCTACAACTTCAGCGCCAGCGCAAACACCAGCCCGGTGGCCAGCGCAAACCCCAAGCCGCCGGCGATCAGGTTCTTGCGTTGCCCGGACCACGGGCCGAATTCGATGAGCAGCACGCGCACGCCGCCGGTCAGGTGGGCGCAGAGCAGCACAACCAGGCCCCATTCGGCGAACTTGAACAAGGGCTGATCGGCCCAGTGCAGGAACTGGTCGAGCGCGGCGGCACCTTCCAGCGATTGGCCCAGGGCCCAGAAATGCAGCGGCAGGAACAGGGCCAGCAACAGGCCCGAGACGCGATGCAGCACAAACGCCCAATACGAGGCGTGGTTGCGTGCACGGTTGTCGATGCGTCGCATCCGGCTCATGGGGTTGTTCGGGATCGGTTGGCCATCCTGGTCGGACTCGCAGTCTTAGCCCGCATAGACGCCATAGACCGCGCGCAGTCCGAGAAACAGGATCATGATGGTGAAAAGCTTGGATGTGGTGATCGCCAGAAAGCGGCTCATCGAGAGCCATTCCTCGAATATCTTCGCCAGACCGATCGGTACATGCACCACACAGGCCAGGACGAAGGTGGTGTAGAAGGCGGCGAACGCCAGGTTGCCGCGGGTGCGTCCGAGAATCTCGGCGGCCGACAGGCCGCCGCGCACCGCATAGATCATCCCGGCGACATGCACCACCACGCACAGTGCCAGAACCATCGCGCTGATGCGCTGCCAATACCAGCGCTTGGCTTCGCCGACCGCGTTCAATCGAGCTCCCCGCGCAGCGCCGCGAGCGCGGTCAGGCGCTTCAAGCCCGCGATGCCGGCGGTCGGCTCGATCTGCTTCGGGCAGCGCTCGTTGCACGAACCCTGGGTGTGGCAGGCGTGGCAACCGGCGTCGCCGGCCACCGCGCGCAGGCGCTCGGTTTGCGCCTTGTCGCGCACATCGTTGACCAGGGTCCAGGCGCGGTTGAGTGCCGCCGGCCCCAGGTAATCCGGGCGCCAGGCCACCACATCGCAGGAGGCATGGCAGACGCCGCAGCCGATGCATTCGATGCCGGCACTGGCGGCGCGGCGCTGCTTCGATTCGGGTTCGACCACTGCGAAATCGTCGTATCGCGTCAGGCTTCCCTTGAACTGCCCCTTGGCGCGCGCCCATTTGTCGAAGAAATCGCGCATGTCGGTGGCCAGGTCGCGGATCACCGGCAGGTTGGCCAGGGGCGCGATTTCCAGGCGCTCGTCTATCGCCACCTTGGACACATGGGTGCGGCAGGTCCAGCGCGCGCGGCCATTGACGGTCATTGCGCACGAGCCGCACATGCCGACGCGGCAGGCGAAGCGATAGGCCAGGCCGGGCTCGAGATTGCGCTGGATGTAGGTGACCACATCGAGCACGGTTTGCGACTCGCGGCGCGGCACTTCATAAGTGGTGAAGGCGCCGCGCGCCTTGCCGCGCCAGACCGAGACCTTGAGTGTGGCAGTGTTTGCGATGCTCATTTCGCCATCTTAATGGGTAGCGGGCTTTTGCCTGGCAGCGACCTTGCGGTGCCTGCTACGCGTTGCTTGAGATACGGGCTGGTTGGTGACGCATCACTGCGTGGCGGCGGCCATCGCCAGACGCACGATTCGCCCAATTACCACACACTCGTCCTGCGTTAGCGAAAGCGCAATGCGCACATCGCACAAGCCGCGCAGCAGCGTCCTGGTATGTGGCAACACAGAAGGTTCGAGATAGCGCCAGTGTTCGTCCGACGGCCGCCAACACCCTGGCGCCGCTGCCACAGGCCTTGCGCGCAAGGTCGGCCAGATCGATGGTGTAATCGTCGGTCATTTCGACCAGTACCGCGCGGCCGTTGGCGTGCGCGATCGCGCCTGGCACCGGTGCCAGGGTAAAGGCGCTGCTCAACACCGGGTCGCCCGGCTTCACGCCCAGCGCCTTCAAGGCGGCGAACAGGGTGGCGCCGCAGGAACTCATCGCCACACAATACCTGGCGCCCACGATGGCGCCGCTGTCCTTGCCCGAACACATCAGCTTGGCGCCGGCTTTTTCTTCCAGCGTGTAAATGTTGGGCGCCCACAGGCCGGCCAGTTCCGCGTTGTTGGATGACACCGCCGAGATGATCTCGGCCTGGCCCATGTTCTTGAGCGTGACGTCGGCTTTCTTCAGGCCGTATTTGATGAGGCAGGACTGCGCCGCGCAATCGACGGTCGAGTTGGCGGTGAGCAAAATCGTCTGGCTTTTGAGCCAGGCCGGGTTCTTCATGAAGGCGTCGGTCTTGTTGCCGCGCACCATCAGCGCGTTGCCTTGCGCTTCATCGTTGGTGGCGCCGATGGTAAAAAGGTTGAAGTACAACTTGCTCAGCACCGCCGGCACCGAGCCGGTGCCGCCGATGTCCCAGGATTTGGAAGCAGAGGCGGCGATCTGCTTGACCGCACCGAGAAACTCGGTGAAATTTGGAAAGCCTGCGGGTCCCACCCAGCCGGTGAGTGAGGTGCTGACATACCAAAGCAACGCCAGAGCGACAAGCGTGGCCAGGCTGATTGTGGTGCTTGCGCTCAATACTGGTTCAACCTTCCCCGGCCAGACTGTGCAACTGCGCCAGTAGCGCGTCCGGAATCATCACGCCTTCGGCTGCCGCTTTTTCCGCCAGCGCGCTACGCCGCGCGCCGGGTAGGCGCACGCCTTCGTCCGCCAGCATTGCCTTGAGCAGGGTCTCGACGCGCTCGGTATAGGTGTCGTTGCCAGCCAGCGCGGCCGGGTTGATGACGATGAAGGCTTGCCCCAGTTGCGGGCGGTTGCCTTCAGCTACAAAAAACGAATCGGCCTCGAAGCCGAACTGCGCGCCGGTGAGGGCTACGACCATCAGTTCGACCATCAAGGCAAGCAGTGCGCCCTTGGTACCACCCGCCGGAAGCATCATGCCTTCCAGCGCCGCCTTCGCATCGGTGGTGGGGTTGCCTTCCTTGTCGAGCGCCCAGCCAAGCGGAATGCGCTCGCCCTTTTGCGCTGCGAGCATGATCTTGCCGCGCGCAACTTCAGAGAGTGAGAGATCAATCGAAATCGCCGCGCCATGCCGGCGCGGGAACACCGCGGCGATGGGGTTAGTGCCAAACAGCGCGCGCTTGCCGAATCCCTGTGATGCGGCCATCGGCATGGCTGCCGGCGAGTTGCCCATCGCAATCCCGGCCATGCCCTGTGCGGCCACCGCTTCCAGGTGATACGCCGCCACGCCAAAGTGATGGCTGTTGGTCACACCCGCAATCGCGATGCCGTATTCGCGGGCGCGCGCAATCGCTTCGCCGATGGCGAGGTCGCACGCCGGGAAGGCGAGGCCGTCTTTCGCGTCGATCAATATCGCTGCGCCTTTGGCGCGCGTCAGCGCCGCAACCGCCTTGCCATCGGCACGGCCATTCTTCAGAAAGCCGGCGTACTGCGGTACGCGCGCGACGCCGTGCGAGGCCAAACCCTGCGCATCGGCTCGCACCAGGGCTTTCGCGGTGCTTGCTGCCATCGCAGCACTGGCGCCCGCCGCTGCGAGCGCGCACTCGGCCAGGTCAAGCAAATCGGGGAGGGAGATTTTGGCCACGGGGCACTCAGTCAGGTTCAAGCGGGTTAAATCGGCTTTTATCAAATTCAATCGGGTTTGATGTTCGCGCCCTTGACCAGCTTGGTCCAGCGCGCGCCTTCATCATTGAGGAACTTGGTGAACTCTTCCGGCGTGCCGCCTTCGGCAAAGGCATAAGCCTTCTGCAGCCGCTCAATCACGTCCGGCGATTTCAACGCCTTGTTGATCTCTTCGTTGACGCGCCGCACAACGGCCGCAGGGGTGCCGGCCGGCGCCACGAAGCCGAACCAGCCCGAGCCGCCCAGCACATCATCGAAGCCGCTCTCGGCCAGCGTCGGCATATCCGGCACATCGTCGAGCCGCTTGGTCGAGGTGGCGGCAAGCGCCTTGAGCTTGCCGGATTTGACATGCGGCACCAGCAGTGGCGGCGCGCGAAAAAACACCAGTACCTGCCCGCCGATCACGTCGGCAATCGCCGGCGGCTGGCCCCGATAGGGAATCGGTACGATGCGCAAGTCGGATTGGGGCAATAGGCGTTTTCGAACACCGTGCCCTGCGCCGCAAGGCGATCGGGGTTCGGCGTCTTGACCAGCTTGTGGCCGTACGCCGCAAGCGTGCTGGCGGCGAGCTGGTCGGCCATGATGAACAGGATGTTCGGGCGGTTTTTCACCAAAGCTCCTCGGATTGAGTAAAGGACGTCTTGCGTGGCATGTCGAGAATCAGCTGCATGAAGCCTTCACCCAGGGCCTTGGCCATGCGACAACTTCTCCAGAAACTCGGTGACGCGGGCGGTGATCATTCCCGAGACCCGCGTGTTGGCTTCTTTGGTGAGCCCGGCGATGTGTGGTGTCAACACAAGGTTGGCAACCCCGGCGTCGACCGCGCGTGCCAGTGGCGTGGCCGCTGGCAGCGGCTCCTTGACAAAGACGTCGATGGCGGCGCCGCCCAGGTGGCCGTCGATCAGAGACTGCGCCAGCGCTTCCTCATCGAGAACGCCGCCGCGCGCGGTATTGATCAGGATCGCGCCCTTGCGCATCCCGGCAATCCGCACCGCGTCGAAGAAGTTGCGCGTGCTGTCATGCAGCGGCACGTGCAGGGTGACCACATGGGCCTGTGCGCAAAGGGCATCGAGCGAAACACTGGTGACTCCGGCGGATTGCCAGACCGGATCGTTGGTGGCGACAAACGGGTCCCAGGCGATAACCTGCATGCCAAGGCCGCGGGCCAGGCGTGCAGTGATGCGGCCGATTTCACCGAAGCCGACAATGCCGAGCGTCTTGCCGTGGGTCTCGAATCCGGTCGAAAGCTTGACCTTCTGCCAGTCGCCGGCTGCGGTGGGGCGGGTGGATTGATACGCGCCGCGCAGCAACATCATGGTGGTGCCGATCACGTACTCGGCCACCGACAGGGCATTGGCGCCGCTGGCCGGGTAGACGGTGATACCGCGTTCCCGGCACAGCGCCATGTCGATGTTGTCCAGACCGACGCCCAGGCGCCCGACCACTTTGAGATTCGGCGCGGCGTCCAGTACCTCGCCATTGACCTGCGTCAGGTTGCGCACGATCAGTGCCGGCACATCGCGCACCGCGCCTAAGAGTTCAGCGCGCTTATGCACGTAATCCGGCTGGTAGTTGACCTCGAACTTCGTCCGCAACGCATCAACTGCGGGCGTGTCCATGAATTCGGTGATCAATATCTTGTGGGTCATGGCGCGCGCTTTGTCATTCCCGTGTCAGCGGGAATCCGGGTTCAAGGTCGAGAGGCTGGATTCCCGCCGGCGCGGGAATGAGGGTCTGCAAGCGTCAGGCGCTTTCGTAGAGCCGGGTCAGCACGAACTCGCGATGCCCGAGCGCCTCGGCGGCGGTCAGGCGCCCGTTGGCGGTGCGCAGCATGCATTCGAGCAGCTTGTCGCCGGCCCCTTCAAGGGTCAGCTCGGACTGCAGCAGGGCCGAGGTGTCGACGTCGACGTGTTCGCTCATCAATCGCACGGTGCGCGGGTTGGCGCAGATCTTGATCACCGGCAGGATCGGGTTGCCGATCACGTTGCCCTGGCCGGTGGGAAAGAAATGCACCGCGAAGCCGGAGGCGGCGCACAGGGTCACCATCTCGGCGGCGGCGGAGGAGGAATCCATGAACCACAGGCCCGGATGGGTCGGCATCTCGGCCTTGTCGATCACGCCATCGACGCTGCATTTCTTGCCGATCTTCTGGATGTTGCCCAGTGCCTTTTCCTCGATGGTGGTCAAGCCGCCGGCGATGTTGCCCTTGGTCGGCTGGCTGTCGGAAAGGTCGCTGGTCTTGTGGCGGTTGATCAGGTCCTGGTAGCGATTGAACATGAACATGAACTGCTCGCGCACACGCTCGTTGGCACAGCGCGCCGCCACGATCGATTCGCCGCCGGTGATTTCAGAGGTCTCACCGAAGCACAGGTAGTTGCCCAGCGGGTGCAGCTTGTCGAAGGCCGCGCCGACGGTGGGGTTGGCGCCACAGCCGGAAGTGGTGTCGGATTCGCCGCACTTGGTGGACACCCACAGTTCGGAAATCGGGCAGGTTTCACGCTGCTTTTCGCTCGCCCATTGCACATATTCCTTGGCGATTTTCGATGCGCGCTTGATGGTTTCGTGATCGCCATAACCCTCGATGCCGAAGCCGGTGACCGGTTTGCCGGTGGCGGCGATCGCGTCGACGATTTTCTTGGTCCAGCCGTCTTCGATGCCGATCACCACCACCGCGGCCACGTTCGGGTTGGAACCGGTGCCGATCAGGGTGCGGAAGTGCAGTTCCAGGTCGGCGCCGAACTGCAAGCGGCCGTAGGGGTGCGGAATCGCGATCGCCCCCTTGATGTTGTGCGCCACCGCCTCGCAGGCGGCGTTGGAAAGATCATCCACCGGCAGGATGATCACGTGGTTGCGCACACCGACGCGGCCATTCTCGCGGCGGTAGCCCAGGAAAGTCGTGTTTTCGGAAATCATCTGATCACCACCGTTTGGTTTTGATGTTGTGTACATGGGCATGCTCGCCGGCTTTCATGTCCTTCACCACCTTGCCGATGTCGACGCCGTACTTGATCACGGTATCGCCGGCTTTCATGTCCGTAAGTGCGATCTTGTGGCCGAGCGGAATGTCCTGCGCTGCGGTCATCTGGATGTGGCGGTTGTCGTCCATGATCCAGCCGCGCAACTGCATGCCGGCCTGGATGCCTTCGACAACCACGACCGCGACGGTGTCGGCGGCGTCGTGCAAAACGAAGTGGTTCACTTGGGGGATTCCTTGCAGGTTGGGGGAAACGGTCGCAAGAGTACTCCCGGCCGGACATGCAAGTCAACTAGATGACTTGATTGAATGTTGGCCAAGCGCCTGTTAGACTCGGGGCGCAATCATCCAACCGAGCCCTGCCGTCTTGGCTACCCGTTCCAGCGAAACCGCTTTGCCGCGCCAGCCACCCTCGGGTTTGTTGGCCGGCGCATCGTTTGCCGGCCCGGCCTATCGCGAGATCGCGCGGGCGATGACGCGCCGACTGGAGCAGGGCGCGTGGATGCCGGGCGAGGCCATCCCTTCGGAGGTGCGTCTGAAGCAGGAGTTCGGCGTCGCCATCGGCACCATCCGCAAGGCGGTGGACGAACTGGTGGCGCAGAACATGCTGGTGCGCCAGCAAGGGCGCGGCACCTTCGTTGCGACGCACAATCGGGACCGCCTGCTGTTTCATTTTTTTCATGTCGAGCGGCAGGACGGCTACAAAGAGTATCCCGATGTTCGCCTGCATGATTTCGAGCGCACGCGCCTGAATCGCGAGGTGGCTGCGAAGCTTGGCATGCACGAAGGCGATCGCGCACTGCGTTTTCGCAATACGCTGGCACTCGAAGGCAAGCCCTTGATGCAGGACGACATCACATTGCCCGAAGCGCTGTTTCCGCGTTTGACTGAAAAGAAGCTGCGCGAGCGCCCCGGCACACTCTACAACCTGTATCAGGATGACTACCGCATCAACGTGGTGCGCACCGCCCAGCGCCTGTCCGCCGCCAGCGTGCCCAGGGATGTGGCCCGCGCACTCGATCTGCCCGCCGGCCTGCCGGTGCTGGTGATTCGCCGCGTCGCTTTTGCTTACCACGACCGTCCGGTCGAATTCCGCATCTCCTATGTCGATACCCGGCGCCACGATTATGTCGGCGATACGCATCGATGAGCGCCTGGATGCCCTGGAAGGCCTGGCGCCATCGGGTCAATCGCGCGAGTCTCAGGCAGGATGCGTTAGCCGGGCTGACCGGCGCGCTGATCGTGCTGCCGCAGGGCATCGCCTATGCCGCGATCGCCGGCCTGCCGCCGGAATATGGCTTGTATTGCGCGATCGGCCCGGCGCTGGTGGCGGCGCTGTTCGGCTCCAGCTGGCACCTCGTTTCCGGCCCGACGGCGGCGATTTCGATTGTGGTGTTTTCCGCGCTGGCGCCGCTGGCCGCGCCGGGCAGTCCGCAGTACATTCTGTTGGCGCTGACCTTGGGCTTTCTGGTGGGGGCGGTTCAGTTGGCCGTCGGCCTGGCCCGTCTGGGCCGTCTCGCACACCATATCTCGCACAGCGTGGTGGTCGGCTTTACCAGCGGCGCTGCGTTCCTGATCGCGGCCAGCCAGCTCAAGCATTTTTTCGGGCTCAAGGGCGTCACCGCCAGTGGATTTTTCGGCCAGTTATCGCAGACGATGACGTTGTTGCCGCAGGCGCAAATTCAGATTGCCGCGGTCGGCACACTTGCACTGGTTGCGGCGATCGCATCGCGCTTGATTCATCGCGGCATACCGCACATGATTGTCGGCATGGTGGCGGCCGGCTTTCTCGCCGCCTGGCTGGGTGGCGTACCGACAGTGGGTGAGCTGCCGGCCGCCCTGCCGCGCCTGTCAGTCCCCAGTTTCGACCTGGCGATCTGGTCACAGCTTGGAATAAGCGCCGCGATCATCGCCGTGCTCGCATTGACCGAGGCGATCGCGATCGCGCGCTCGGTGGCCCTGCGCTCGGGCCAGAAAATCGACAGCAACCAGGAGGTGGTGGGCCAGGGCTTGTCGAACCTGGTTGGCAGCTTCCTTTCGGGTTACCCGTCATCCGGCTCGTTCACCCGCAGCGGCCTGAATTTCGATGCCGGCGCGAAAACCCCGCTGGCAGCGGTGTTTGCCTCGCTGTTCCTGATGATCATCCTGGCCTTGATCGCGCGCTGGATCACCTACCTGCCGATGGCGGCGATGGCCGGCATTCTGTTCCTGGTGGCCTGGGGCTTGATCGACCGCAAGGAAATTGTCGCCATTTTTCGCGGGCCGCGGCATGAGCGGGTGGTGTTGATGGTGACCTTCGTTGCCACGCTGGTGGTGCAACTGGAGTACGCGGTGTTCATCGGCATCGCGGTGTCGCTGCTGCTGCGGCGATTCGGCTTTTCGGCCGAGGATGAACATGGGCATGGAACGGATTGACTGTTGCCGAGAAAAAGCCTGCGCGCCGGACCGCGCCGAAGAGGGCTGCGTCGCACTTCTGTCTTGAGGCGGGATTTCCAATTTCGTGCTCGAGGCTGCGTAGCTGCGGAAGAGGTGGTTGGAATATACTCATTTGGTTATTTGATGGAGTCAGCGCATGAAGCCATATTTCATTCACGCCGAGTGGGACGATGAAGCCAGTGTCTGGGTTGCCACCAGCGATGATGTGCCCGGCCTGGCAACCGAGGCCGATACGCAGGAGAAATTGATCGCAAAGCTCAAGACACTCATTCCGGAATTGCTGGACGCCAACGGTATTGATGCGGGTGCGCATGTGCCATTCGAGTTGCTGACTCGGCGCTTTGAGGTTGCGCACGCGGCCTGAACTCAGTGGCCGACTTTTCTCCGGAACTCAAACGCATGTTGCTCGCGGCAGGCTGCCGCTTCGAGCGTTCCGGCAAGGGCGATCACGAGATTTGGTCGAGCCCGATTACCAACGTGCGCTTTCCAGTCGATAGCAAGATCAGATCGCGACATACCGCCAACGCGGTGCTGAAGCAGGCTGGGATGCCGAAAAAGTTCTGATTGCCGCGAAATGAGACCGGCCGCGAACCGAGCGCAATGGCGACTTCGGTTTGGGCGCGCGACCGCCTTCCTGCGGGCGCGTAGCGCAGACGTACTGCCTCCGCATCGCGCCCTTACAGGGCGCGAGTGGCGGGTCGGCAACAGCTTCAGCGGCGCGGATGCAGATGAGCTTTGTGGGCGAAGCCGCGCGCGGCTTGCGCGCGAGTTATCCGAACATGGATGCCTGGGTGTGGCGCTTCCGGGCTCGGCCGGCGTATCGGCGCGCGCTTGAGCAGGGCGGGCCGTATTCGATGGCCAGTTAGGCAATCGCGCCCCGCCAAACCCGATAGCCCGCTCGTTCGATTGTCCGAATTGCAGGCACTTGGTGCGCTTTTTCGTCTGCTCCACCGGTAGTTGCCCGATCTACGATCTGCTTGTGTACCGTCACGCGAGCGGGCGAATTTCCGATTACCCATGGAAGGTCCACGGCTATGACATCCTGGTCCATGTAGGCTTGTCTCCGAAGGCATTCCGCAGGCCTCGGCTGGAATGGTGTCGAGTTCCACGCCCGAGGTGACCCGCATGATGGGCTCTTCGTCCGCCCTCACCGTGTTGCGCCACAACCCGCGCAAGAAGCAGCAAGAGGTTTTGCACAAGTTTTTGCTGGAGGGCTTTAGCGCGAATTTTCTCAAGCTCGCGGAGTGCTGCAAATTCAACCCCGACAAGATGTTTCAGTCCTGATGCTTGCTTCTAAAGACGGGTTTGCGTCCGTCTTGCCGTTTGCGTAAATGAGCCTGGTTTCGCGCCCGGATGAATCGCCTTGATCTGCGGCGCGGGATTACCCGGCACTGGTTGCAACAGGTGTCATGAACTGCGCACCCAGGTGCCCCACCTTCACATAGATCAGCGCGCCTTCGGCGCCGGTGAAGGGCGTGTGTTGGCTCGAACGCGGGTTGCGTAACCAGCAGCCCTGTTCGTAGCGGCCATGTTGATCCTGAAACACGCCCTCCAGGACCAGAATTTCTTCGCCGCCGGGATGTGTGTGCGGATTGAATCGAGTGTTGGGCGCCCAGCGAACCAGGGCCGTGCTCACCCCCTCGTGTTCATGAAGAGGCATGACAGTCAGGCCTGGAACCATCCCCTGGCGCCATGGCTCGGTTTTGGTATTGATGCGCACCGGTTGCAGATCAAGCGCTGCGAATTGCCACAGCTTGACGAACAGCACGCAACCGTCCCTTGAGAATGGCGCATGCGCACTGCCCGGCGGATTGCGTATGTAAGTGCCGGCGGGATAGTCCCTGTATTGGTCGGAGAACACGCCCTCAAGCACCAGGAACTCTTCGCCGCCGTGATGGGTGTGGCTTTCGAAATGCGCGCCGGCGGCGTAGCGCACCAGGCTGGTGGCGCGTGCGACCTCGCCACCTACCCGGTCGAGCATGTAGCGCTCTACGCCTGGCATCGGGGATTGCAGCCAGGTTGCGGGATTCGGCGGCGGCAGCGATACGCGCTGGTCGAAATCGGCATTAACGAGCGTGCTGGTCATGTGTATCCAGGCGGGGTCAGGTTATCGGCAAACGTCGAGGATATTTTCGATCAAGCCAGCGCCTGCTGGCGACGCCAGGTGGCAGCGATACCCACCGCATTCACCAAGACTCTTGCATGCTTTTGACGTCCGTTGCAATGCCTATTGCCTGACTTTTCGGTCATTCTGCCGGATTTTGCCGCTACCACCGTCGCAAAACGACAGAAAGCCCTGCACCCCCGGTGCCAGGCGCCGGTCGCGGTGCGTCACGATCGAGAGATCGCGAGTCGGCGCCTTGATCGTGCACCTCAGTTCCACCAACTTGCCTGCCGCCAACGCATCGGCCACCGTATGACGCGACAAACAGCTGATGCCGGCACCCATCATCACCGCAAGGCGCACCGCTTCAGACGAGCCGAGTTCCATCGCTGGCCGCGGCCAGCCGATTTCCTTCAACAACAACTGGTCGACCGTCTCGCGGGTGCCGGAACCAGGCTCGCGGACGATCCAGTCGGCGGCGGCCAGCGCCGCCACGCTGGCACGCCGGAAGGCCAGCGGATGTTGCGGGCTGGCGCAAATCACCATGCTGTCGCGCATCCAGGTTTGCAGGCGCAAGTCTTCGTGCTGCACGCTGCCTTCAACGAATCCGGCATCGACGTCGAAATGCAACACGGCCTCCGCCACGTCGCGCGTGTTGCTGATGCGCAGTTGTACATAGGCGGCGGAATGTTCGGCGCGCCAGCGCGCGATGATCGGCGGCAGCAGGTGGTTGCCGATGGTGAGGCTGGCGGCCAGGCGTAGCGGCGCCGCCAGTTCGTCGGCGAAGGCGCTTTCGATCTCGTTGGCGTGGTCCAGGAGGGCAATGGCGCGCGGCAGCAGACGCGCGCCGTTGGCGTTCAACACCAGGCGCTTGCCGGCGCGGTCGAACAGCGGTTGTCCGAGACGCAGCTCGAGCTCGGCCAGCGCCATGCTGGCAGCCGACTGCGAGCGCGCCAAGCGGTCGGCGGCGGCGCGTACGCCGCCGTCGCGCGCGATGGCGACGAAAACTTCGAGCTGTTGCAGTGAAGGTCTCACTCCGAAATCGTCAGTTGATCGAATTTATTGATTATATCGATCAAATTTATCCGCTTTTCCAAAATACCCCACCTGTCTATGCTCAGAACTTCCGGGCATTAACCTTTCTTCGCGAGCACCCAGGCCTTGAACCACGCTGATCCGGTAGGCATCACCCAGGCGCTCGACGCCGACAACGTCGTCAAAACCACCACCTGCTACATGTGCGCGTGCCGCTGCGGCATCAAGGTGCATGTGCGGGAGGGCGAGGTGCGCTATATCGAGGGCAACCCGGAGCATCCTCTCAACAAGGGCGTGATCTGCGCCAAGGGCGCCTCCGGCGTCATGAAGCAGGTTTCACCGGCGCGACTGACCAGGCCCTTGTTGCGCAAACCCGGCAGCGAGCGTGGCGCCGGCGAGTTCGAGGCGATTTCGTGGGAGCGCGCCTTCGACATGCTCTCCCTGCGGCTGGCGAAGATCCGTGCCACCGATCCGAAAAAGTTCGCTTTTTTCACCGGGCGCGACCAGATGCAGGCGCTCACCGGCCTGTTCGCGCGCCAGTTCGGCACGCCCAACTATGCCGCGCACGGCGGCTTTTGCTCGGTCAACATGGCCGCCGGCATGATCTACACCATCGGCGGCAGCTTCTGGGAGTTCGGCGGGCCCGATCTCGACCGCGCCAAGCTGTTCGTGATGATCGGCACCGCCGAGGATCACCACTCGAATCCGCTGAAGATCGCGATCTCGAAATTCAAGCGCGATGGTGGCCGCTTCATCTCGATCAACCCGGTGCGCACCGGCTATTCGGCGATCGCCGACGAATGGATCCCGATCAAGCCGGGCACCGATGGCGCGCTGATGATGGCCTTGCTGCACGAGGTGATCGCGGCAGATCTGATCGACCATGCTTTCCTCAAGCGCTACACCAACGCACCGCAACTGGTGGTCGAGGACGATGGTGAACGTCAGGGCCTGTTCGCCTTCGATCCCGCAGCCGGCCCGCCGGGCGACGGCCGCAACCCGCACAACAAATTGGTGTGGGATACGCTCAGCGGCAGCGTCATGGCGGCCTATCCGCAAGGCATTGCCGATGCTGCCGACCCGGCGCTCGAAGGCCGCTACACCCTGGCCGACGGCACCCGGGTGGTACCGTCGTTCCAGCTGCTGCGCGAGCGTGTCGCCACCTGCACGCCAGAGTGGGCGCAGAAAATCACCGGCATTGCGGCGGTACGCATTCGCAAGCTCGCGCGCGAGTTGGGCGAAACCGCGCTCAAGCAGGCCTTCGAATTGCCGATCCCGTGGACCGATGCATGGGGCAAGGAACACAAGACCACCGTTGGCCGGCCGCTCGCGTTCCATGCCATGCGCGGCCTGGCGGCACACTCCAACGGTTTCCAGACCGTGCGCGCGCTGGCGGTTCTGATGAGCGTACTGGGGACCATCGATGTGCCGGGCGGGTTTCGCCACAAGGCACCGTATCCGCGCCACATCGTGCCGAATTACCGCGCCTTCAACGACCCGGCAATGATCCAGCCGAATACGCCGTTGAACGCCGCGCCACTGGGCTTTCCGGCAAGCCCCGACGAGCTGGCGATCAATCCCGACGGCTCGCCGATCCGCATTGACCACGCTTTTTCGTGGGAACACCCGCTCTCGGCCCACGGCATGATGCACAACGTCATCACCAACGCCACCAAGGGTGATCCGTACCGGCTCGATACGCTGATGATCTTCATGGCCAACATGGCATGGAACTCGACCATGAACACCATGGCCGTGCGCGAGATGTTGAACCGCAAGGATGATGCCGGCGAATACCTGATTCCTTTCCTGGTGGTGTGCGATGCCTTTCAAAGCGAGACCGTGGCATTCGCCGACCTGGTGCTGCCTGACACCACCTATCTGGAGCGGCACGATGTGATGAGCATGCTCGACCGGCCGATCTCGGAGTTCGATGGTCCGGTCGACTCGGTGCGCATCCCGGTGGTGCCGCCCAAGGGTGAATGCAAGCCGTTCCAGGAGGTGTTGATCGAGCTGGCCGGGCGCCTGAAATTTCCGGCCTTCATCACGCCCGAGGGCGGGCGCAAGTTTCGCGACTATCCCGACTTTGTCGTCAACTTCGAGGCGCAGCCGGGTATCGGCTTCCTGATGGGCTGGCGCGGCCGCGACGGCACCGAGCACCTGCGCGGTGCACCCAATCCGAAGCAATGGGAAATGTACGAAAAGAACAATTGCGTGTTCCAGCACCATCTGCCGCAGAACATGCATTACATGCGCAACTGGAACCGCGACTACCTGGATTTCGCCAAGGAAAAGGGCTGGCGCCAGCGCAACGATCCGATCCAGCTGGCGCTTTACTCCGACACCCTGCAAAGCTTTCGCCTGGCGGCGCAGGGCAAGACCTCGGGCCGCATGCCGCCGCCGGAACTGCGTGAGCGCATCGCCACCTATTTCGACCCGCTGCCTTTCTGGTACGCACCGCTCGAAGAGGCGGCCAGCGATACCGCCGCCTATCCCTTGAACGCCATCACGCAACGGCCGATGGCGATGTATCACTCCTGGGATTCGCAAAATGCCTGGCTGCGCCAGATCCACAGCCACAACACCCTGCAGGTCAATCCGCTGACAGCGGCCGCGGCCGGCATCGCCGATGGCAGCTGGTGCTGGGTCGAAAGCCAGTGGGGCCGGGTGCGCGCCATCGCGCGCCACAGCGAAGCAGTGGAGCCTGGCACGGTGTGGACCTGGAACGCGATCGGCAAGGCCAGTGGCGCCTGGCAACTGGAGCCGGGTGCGGATGAAGCGCGCAAGGGCTTCCTGCTCAATCATCTGATCAGTGAAGAGCTGCCGCTGGCCGGCCAGCCGGGCAGAAGCATCAGCAACTCCGACCCGATCACAGGCCAGGCCGGCTGGTACGACGTGCGCGTGCGCATTCGCGCCGCCGCTGCCGATGAAGCGCAGGAATCCTATCCACAGGTCGCGGCGGTGCCGACGCTGCCCGGTGTGCAGGGCCGCGGTTCGAAGGTGCTCGCCTATTTCGCAGGGAAACGCAAATGACCCAACCTACCGAAACCCCCGCCAAGCAACTGGCCCTGGTGATCGATCTCAACGTCTGCGTGGGCTGCCACGCCTGCGTGACCTCGTGCAAGTCGTGGAATACCTCCGGCTCTGCCGGACCGCTGGCCGACCTCAACGCCTACGGTGCGCAGCCCAACGGCACCTTTTTCAACCGCGTGCAAACCTGGGAGGCCGGCGAATTTCCGGCCTCCGAGACGATCCACTTCCCCAAGAGCTGCCTGCACTGCGAAGACCCGCCCTGCGTGCCCGTGTGCCCCACCGGCGCATCGTACAAGCGCAAGGAAGACGGCATCGTTTTGGTCGACTACGACAAGTGCATCGGGTGCAAGTACTGCGCCTGGGCCTGCCCCTACGGCGCGCGCGAGCTCGATGAAGAGCGCCAGGTGATGACCAAGTGCACCCTGTGCGTGGACCGCATCTACGACGAAAAACTCGCGCCCGAGGACCGCAAGCCGGCCTGCGTCATGGCCTGCCCGACCAATGCGCGCCTGTTCGGCGACGTAAAAGACCCCGATTCCGAGGTGTCCAAGGCGATCCGGGAGCGCGGTGGCTATTCGCTGATGCCCGAATGGGAGACCCGGCCCGCCAACCAATACCTGCCGCGGTTGGTGCGCGAAGCGCAGGAGTTCTAGGCGATGCATCCTGCTTGGTCGGTGATCTTCTTTACCGTGTTGGCCGGCATGGGCCAGGGTTTGTTTCTGATGCTGGTGCGCGCCGATGCGCATGGCGCCGAGCCAAGGGCACTCGCCATCGGCGGGCTGCTCAGCGTTGTGCTCATGTGCCTGGGCCTTGCGTGCTCATTCCTGCACCTGGGCCATCCGCTGCGCGCCTGGCGTGCCGTCGCCATGTGGCGTACCTCGTGGCTCTCGCGCGAAGTGATCGTGCTGCCCGCCACCATCGCGGTGGTGGCCTTGTGGTCGCTCGAACATTTCCTCGGCAAGCCGCACACGGGCGCGCTCGGTGTGGCGGGCGTGCTGCTGTGCTTCGCGCTGTGGGCCTGTACCGGCATGATCTACGCATGCCTGCGCTTCCTGCGTGAATGGGCGCACTGGCTCACGCTGCTCAACTTCACGCTGCTTGGCTGGATGTCCGGTGCGACCGCGTTCGCCGCCTATTGGTTTGCGCTTCACGGCGTGCAGGAATCGCGCTTCGCCATTGCCGCCGCCCTCGCGCTCACGCTCGCTGCAGCCGCAACGCGCATCGCCAGCCTGGTCCGCAATCGTAACCTCAAACCTCTTTCCACCCCGCAAAGCGCGATCGGCGTCAAAGCCGCGAAGCTCAAGCAAATGTCGCAAGGCGCCACCGGCGGCAGTTTCAACACCCGTGAGTTCTTCCACGGCAAGAGCGCACTGGTGGTGCGCAACATCAAGTGGATCGCGCTGGGGCTGGCGTTTGCGCTGCCGCTGGCGCTGCTGCTTGTGGCGACGAAAGCGCCGGTGTTATGGTTGCTTGCGCTGGCAGTGGTTTCACAACTGCTTGGGCTGCTGGCCGAGCGCTGGCTGTTTTTTGCGCAGGCGAATCATCCGCAGAATATTTACTATCAGGCGGTGGCTTGATTGCTTCCTGGGCAACATCGGCTGCCGCCGCGACAAAGTTGCACAAGGTCAAAGACTTGACCTGGTCGTAACAGCGGTCGGCTATTGGTTGGGTCACGGCCTGCGATCTTCCCGCATCGCCCGCTCAAACCGCGCCATCGCGTCATGCCGACCAACGGCCGATACAGGTAGCGCAATGACCAGCCCGGCACCCATTGTGCGCGCAGGCCGGCGAAGCAGGCATCTCTGCCCGGCTGCCCGCTGGCTGGGGAGGCGCGTGGCGAACGGGTTCAGGCTGAAGCGCGGAAAATATCGCGTTCCGCGTTGGCCATATTGGGAGAGAGGTGGGCATGGGTTGGAGGATTAAACCCTGCCGCGCCAGTAGCCAGGTTTGCGCTCCTGATGCGCCATGGCAACGATGCGCAGCACATCACCAGACTGGTAGTACACGATACTGTGTGGAAACCGGCGAATCGGCAGGCGCCTCAATGCGCCGCGCCAAGGCGATCCAATTTCGGGATATTGACGCAGCAATGCAACCGAGCGCTCGAACTCTGCGATGAAGTCTTGACCAAGTGCGGGTTGACCCGGTTGGCGTAAAACATGGCCCCACTTGTAAGTTCTTCCTCAGCAAGCGGGTGCGTGGAGACGATCATCCAATGGCGTTGCGCGCGCGCGCGATGGCATCTTCAACCGGTACGGCGGTGACGCTGCCGTTTTCCAGTTCTTCGAGTCGACGCAAGGCTTCTGCGGACCGGGCTTCTTCAACTGCGGGGTCTGGCGAGAGGCTGGAGAGCAACTTGTCGGCCAGATGCGCGCGTTGTTCCGGTGTCAGGCCGAGTGCTTGTTTCTCGATATCAATAACTGAGCTTGGCATGGGCAATCTCCGTGCGCCGTTCAAAACCGGCGAGTTGTCGTGAATAAAAGAGTGCTACGTGGAAAGATTCGCCGACGACTGCGGCGCCGAGTCATGTATACACAACCGTAAGGGTGAGTGCCAAGGGTTGACAGGGGTACGCGCAGTTCGGGTATTGAGCCGCGAACTACATGCCCTGCGCCGCAAGGCGCAGGGGGCAGGGGGCGCCCTGGCACTGGAGATAGGCCGAAGGTTGCATCGGGTCTGCCGTCATGGCAAGGAACCGTTGGATCCCGCGCGGTCAGAGACCTCGCGCATATGCGCAAACAACTCGCACGGAAGTTGGGAGGTCCCGCATCCTTCTGCGGCGCGCTGCCATGGAGCGCCATGTGGCTCTGTGCCGCGAGGGTTTCGGGAATATCGTCTTCCATGATGTCAAATCCGTCGCGCGGAGCAAATTTCAACATCGCTTTGGGTGAGCGGCCCGCAAGCGCAACGCTCGCCCGAGCCGCTGCTGATCGCCCTTGGCGAGGACCAGAGTTTCAGCCTGGGCGGAGGCGTTCATGGTGGTTTTCGCAAGCCAGAGGAACAACCCACACATGATACTACTGCGCTTCTCAAGCCACCTTTGCTGGCAACCTGCAAGAAGCGGAAAATTCACTTGCTGCTGAACCGGATGAAGCTATCGAACTTCGCCGGGGTAAATTAGCCTCATGACACGCCATCCTTTCACCCCTGCGGCGCAACTCTTGTGGGACGACATCGCGCCAGTCGGACAGCGGCGCATCCTGGAAAGCGTCTGGTGTGGGCATTGCAGCAGCGGCCGACGCATTGAAGATTTCACCGGCGTCCCCGAGGGTGGCGGTATTCGCCTGCAGGGTTTTTGTGCAGTCTGCGGCCATGTGGTGGTGCGCTTGATTGAAGCCCCAAACGCTCCGCTTGCCCCGGTGACCCCGATCAGGAAAGTGGCCGCGCTCGCATCCAAATCCAGGCCCAAGCGTGCCAGGCACGATGCATCGAAAAGCCTGTCGCTGACGTGTGAACAGGTGACCTTGATCATTGAACACACCATGATCGAAGACGCGATGCTCGCGATGCTGCACCGCGCGAAAGTAACCGACGGGATGGCAGTGGTGCGCGGCACGCTTGATGATTTTGACGAGCTTGCGGGCTATGTTGCCGCAGAAGCCAACCACACTGAAGACCGGAAACTAAGAAAGCAACTTGACGCAATACTCGTGTCGATCGAGGCGCTCCTCAGGCAGCGCACCTGACGATGTCGGGCCGCAGCGTGGGCGCCGAGGGATTTCTGGCTGGCCGAGGTCATTGAGTTGGCGTGCTCAATATTCATCGGGGCGCGCCAGCGTTCAGCCGTGGCCAGCGAGCATGCTCGCGCTTACCTGCCTCTACGACGGATCAATCACACCCTTGCCGGCGGTCTGCGCATCGAACACCTTGTAGGCCTCCACTACCTGGTCAAGCTTCCAGCGATGGGTGAACAGGCTGTCGACATCGATGCCGCGGTCGGCGATGAATTGCGCGCAGGCGGCCTGGCCGACGGTGGAAAAGGTCCACGAACCGATCAGGGTCACCTGGCGGCGCAGCAGGTCGGGGCTGACATCCAGGGTCACGCTGTCGCCTTCGCCCACATAGCAAGCCTTGCCCCAGGTGCGCACGCAGCGCACCGCCTGCGCGCGCGCCGCCGGCGCCGAGGACGTGTCGAGCGAAAGATCGGCACCGCGGCCGTGCGTGAGGTCACGGATCGCCTGCACCACATCGCCCGCGTTGGCCGGGTTGATGATGTGGTCGGCGCCGAATTGTTTCGCACGCGCCAGGCGCGTGTCGCTTACGTCCAGCGCGATGACCCTGGCGCCCATCGCCACCGCCAATTGCGTGGCCGAGAGGCCGACCGGGCCCTGGCCGAAAATCGCGATCACGTGATTGCCCTGCAGCCCCAGGCGCTGCAGGGCGCCCCAGGCGGTGCCGGTGCCGCAGGAAATCGCCGCGCCGGCCTCGAACGAAAGTTGATCCGGCAGCGGCACCAGGGTGCGTGCCGGGCATTTGAGGTATTTCGCATGCGCGCCGTGTCCGGTAACGCCGTACACCTCGGCCACACCATCGACGCACAACTGCATCCAGCCGGTCGAGCACTGTTCGCACACGCCGCAGCCGCGGTAGTGGTGCTGCATCACGCGCGCGCCGATGCGCGCCTGGTTGGCCGCCACACCGGCGCCGACGGCGACCACTACGCCGCATGGCTCATGGCCGGCGATCACCGGCCCGCTGGCGTTGGTGAAGCCGAGCGCGGCCTTCCCGCCGACGGCGCGATAGGCCTTGAGATCGCTGCCGCACATGCCCGAGGCCTTGATCTCCAGCACCACTTCGCCGGGGCCGGGGCTGGGGTCCGGAAAGTCGCGGATCTCGAGCTTGTGCTCGCCTAAAAAAACCGCGCCTTTCATCGCACACCGCCAGTGCAAGCCATGTCAGGTAGGCATGTCGATGCGCAACGGGTGCAGCGCTGCAGCGGGCAGGCCTCGAACATCGATGGCTGGCGACGGCGGGCAAGGCAAAGTTTCCGGTTTGTCATGTGGGGTCCTTTTGGCATCGGGTATTCTGCAAGTCGCGATCAAACAGCATCGGCCCTGAGTCTGTGGCTGCAGGAACAGTAGGAGTTTAGCGCTTCGATGAACCACGCGTGCCTGCATTCCCGCGCGCCCGGCGTGAGCCGGCGATGACATTTCCCTTGTGGCCCTTGCTTGCCACCATGGCGATGCAGACGCTTGCGACCATGGCCGCTTACACGGTGCCGGCACTGGCCCCGGAGATCGCGCGCGACCTGGGGGTCGATGGCGCCTGGGCCGGCTACTTCATCTCGGTGGTGTATGGCATCGGCATTGTTTCATCGCTCAAGGCTGCCCGCCTGATCCACCGCCATGGCGCAGTACGCGTCAGTCAGCTGATTCTGCTGGGCACCTGCGCGATGCTTTTGATCAGCGCGCTGGGCGGCTTGGCGGCGCTGGTACTGGGCGCGATGGCGCTCGGCTTCGGCTACGGCGCCTCCGCACCGGTCAGCACCCATCTGTTGGTGCCGCGCACAGCACCAACGATCCTCAACCTGGTGCTGTCGATTCGCCAGATCGGCGTGCCGCTGGGTGGCGTGCTGGGCGCATTGCTGCTACCGCCTATCGCGCTTGCCGTCGGCTGGCAGAACACGCTATTGCTGCAGGTGGTACCGGTGGTGTTGCTGTTGCTGCTGCTTGAATTGCCGCGGCGCTCGTGGGACCGTGATGCGGGTGGCCCGACAGCGCTCGGCAAGAGCGGGCTGCCGGCATTGGCCGGCCTGTTGCGCGCCAGTGCCGAGATGCAGCGCCTGGCCCTCGCATGTTTCATCTATACCGGCACCCAGATGTGCTTTGTGGCGTTCACCGTCGTGCAATTGACCAGTCGTGCGGACTTCGGCCTGGTTGCCGCCGGCCAGGCGCTGGCGGTGTACCAGGTTTTCGGCGTGGTCAGCCGGCCGATCTGGGGCTGGATCGCCGATGCCTGGCTGCCGGCGCGCTGGCTGCTGGTCTGCCAGGGCTTTGCGATGGCGGCCGCCACCATCGCGGCCGGGCAGTTCGGCCCCGGCTGGCCGGTACCCCTGGTGTTGCTGGTGTGCGCGGTTGCCGGCGCGACCGCGAGCGGCTATACCGGCATCGCCTATGGTGAGTTCGTGCGCCTGGGCGGCGCCCAGCGCACCGAAGCCACCGGGCTCGGATCGGCTGCGATGTTTTCCGGCGCGCTGGTGATGCCTTCGCTGGCGGCACTGGTGGCCACCAGCTCCGGCAGCTATGCCATCGCCTACACCACCGTCGGCGTGCTGGCCGTGGCGGCCGGTGTGCTGCTGGCCAGCGGTGCTCGGCACAGCCGGCGTTGATACGGCAACTTGCAACAGTCCAGGGGTGATGCCGGCGGCCAGGTTCGGAGCCAGCGTTGTGTTCGCGTCAAGGCGCGGCGCATCCGTAAGTCAAGTCGAATTGACTCAAGTCGGTCGACCCGTCGCCGCACCGGCACTCGCTTCAGTGACCTTTTCGGGCGAAGCGCCGAAACGGATTTTGTGACAGTACAAGAGGTTTTGGATGAATCGTCGCACAACCAAATCGATCGAGACTTGAAAAGCGGACGTAAACGTCCGATAATGGACGCATGACGGGGAACGAGTTCATTCGCAAAGTCAAGGCGATAGGCAGGGCTCGTGGAATTGGCGTCCGCCTCAATGCATCGCGTGGCAAGGGCAGTCACCAGACGCTTTATTTCGGCACCGCTTTTACCGTCGTTCGCAATCCGAAAGACGAATTGAAGACCGGCACGTTCCATGCGATGTGTGCGCAACCCGGCATTCGCGCGAACGAGCTTTGAATGGAAAGTTGATCATGAATCGATTCGAGTTTCCCGTGCTCTTGACTACCGCTGGCGAAGGTGGGTTTGTCGTCACCTGCCGCGACCTGCCGCAATTGATCACCCAGGGCGAGGACCAAGCTGACGCGCTGCTGCAGGCCGTTGACGCGATGGATGAAGTGTTCGCCACCTACATGATCGAAGGCATCGATTTCCCCACGCCGAGCAAGTGCCGGCGTCGCGAACAACTGGTGGCGCCGCCGGCGGAAACGATGGCCAAGGCGGCACTCTACGTGGCAATGCGTGAGGCCGGTATCAGCAAGACCCAGCTTGCCAAGCGCCTCGGCGTGGACGAGAAAGAGGTTCGTCGCTTGCTGGACCCGCACTACGGATCAAAGCTGCCGCGCATCGCGCAGGCGATCGGCGTGCTTGGCCGGCGCCTGGTTGTCAGCCTGGACGCCGCATGATCGCTTGCGCGCAAGACTGAACCGCGTTTCAGTAGCGCATCACCAGGGCAACATCGACCCGATTGTCATGGTTCGCCACCACGCCGGCCCCGCGCAGCACATGCGCCGCGCTCATCGATAGCGCCAGGTTGCCACGCCACTGGTAGTGCATGGCCAGGCCCAGGCTCGAAGCGTTTGCGCGGCTGGTCACGCCCGGCGCCGGGTCCTTGCGGCGGATGGTGCCGGCATCGAAGAAGCCGCCAACGCGCAGGTCCTGCCCGGCTAAGCGCCGGCTCCACAGTTCGATGCTGCCTTGCGCGCCTGAATCGCCGGCCAGCGCGCGTTCCGGCAGGCCGCGTACGCCGGTGGTATGCAGCCACGGCGCGCGCTGCCACACGCCGAAGGCGCTACCCCAGGGTTGCAGCGCGCCACCGAGCGCAAACTGCTCTCCGGGAATCAGTGCATCGCCGGACAGTTGTGCGCGCATGCGCGCGATCAGGCGAATGTCGTAAGTAAGCACACGCAGCCAGTCGCCGTCGGCGCGCAGGGCGCTCCAGTTCCGGTTCGCGCCCGGACGCACCAGCGTGTAACTGGCGCCGTCGTTGCCGGCGCCGCCGCTCAAGTTGGTCACGGCGCGCAGGTCGAACTTCCAGCCGCTCCATTCCTCTTCCCAGTGCGTGGAATAGCCGAGCGTCAGCGGGCGACTGCGCAGTGGCAGCGCGAAACCGCTCCACTGCCGGTCATCGACGGCGATCGAAAGCTGGTGGTGGTAGTCGGCCAGCGGTGTCAAGTGCTGGCGATAGCGCAGGCCGTTGCCGCGGCCGGCGCCGGTGATCGGCTGCAGGTCGACATCGATGCCGCCGTTGTCGCGCGCGCGGGTCGACTTGAATTCCAGCATGCCGCCGAGAGCCGGGAGCGGCGCGCGGTAGGCAAGGCTCGCATTGCCGCTGCGATCAAAATTGTCGGTAGCAGCCGAGGCCAGGACCGCCACCTGGTGATCACGGTTCCACAGGTTGACGTATTCACCGCCCAACAGCACGCGTTCACGCCGGCCGCCGGCCACACTGGTGTTGGTAAGTCCGCCCATCAGCGACCAGGGCTTGCCACCGGCCACCATCACGTGCGCATCGACCGCGCCTGCGGCGGCGGAGGGCGTGAACTGCACCTCGGTGTTCTTGGCCGGGTTGTCGCGCGCCAGGTGCAGCGCACGAGCCAGCGCGCCGTGGTCGATCCTCAGGCCTTCAACTAATGCCGGCAGGCTCGCAGCCAGATTTACAGCATCGTACTGCGCGCTGGCGGAGAGGCGCAGCTTGCCCAGGCGGTCGGGCGGCGCTTGTGGTGCGGCGGCGCCGGCCAATGCGGCCCACTCGGACGGCTTGATCCACGCCAGCGGGCGGAACTTGGCGGGGTCGTCAACCCGCTGCTGGCGCGGGTCGAACACCAGAGCGTCGCCTTCCTGGATGATGAGCCCGGTCAGGTCGAACGGGCGGTCGCCGTGGCCGCCTAGAAAGGTATTGCTGCCGGTGGGTGGAGCGGTGGCCACTTCGCGCCTGATCTCGACAAGCGTTGCCGGCGTCGACAGGCCGCTCAGCCAGTCGGTGCGCGCGGGTGTGCGGCCGGTGATCAACGCAACGTACTCTGCCGGCCGGCAATACAGGCTGGACAACACCTTGCCGATCGGAATGCGTGCCGCTTGAAGGGCCTGGTGAATGCGCCGGCCATCCGCGCGCCCCAGATCATCCAGATTGCGCTGGGTGGCGCAATTGGCGAGGTCGTGGCGTCCTTCGGCCTGCATCGCCGCCTCGGTGATTTTTTGCTGCCAATGCGTATGGCCATGGCGGAAATAGATCACGTAACCGCCCTGGGCCAGCGCGCGCATCAGCTCGGGCGTGCCCTTGGGGCGCTCAGGCGCGACTTGCGCGCGCGCACTTCCGGTCCAAACAGTCAGTGCGAGGGCGACGAGCGCGGCGTGGCGCAGTGAGCAAAGGCGAATCATCGCGTTCTCCAAACCCTGCACCAGCATTGGATGGTGGTGCTCGACACATTATTGATCGTTCCCAAATCATGACAGCCTCGCCAGAGGCATGTTTTTGTCATGAATTATGCAATTCTCAATAGTTGCAACCTTGCAATCCAGCCTTGTGGATACTTACTGGCTTCCAGTCAGGAAACTGCGACAGGCTGCGAGTGCCGCCGGCTCAAGCCGCCTTGCGCTTGTCCTTGAGCAACGCACCCAGATAGCGCCCGGTATAACTGCCCTGCGCGGCCGCCACGTCTTCCGGTGTGCCGGTGGCGATGATGCGGCCACCGCCGTCGCCGCCTTCGGGCCCGAGATCGACAACCCAGTCGGCGGTCTTGATCACGTCCAGGTTGTGCTCGATGATCACCACCGTGTTGCCGCCGTCGCGCAGCTTGTGCAGCACCGTCAGCAGCAGGTCGATATCCTGGAAGTGCAGGCCGGTGGTCGGTTCGTCCAGTATGTAGAGCGTGCGGCCGGTGTCGCGCTTGGACAGTTCAAGCGACAGCTTGACGCGCTGCGCCTCGCCGCCCGATAGCGTGGTGGCCGATTGCCCGAGCTTGATGTAGCCCAGGCCCACATCGAGCAGGGTGTGCAGTTTGCGCGCCACGGTGGGCACCGGCTTGAAGAACACGTAGGCGTCCTCCACGGTCATCTCCAGCACCTGGGTGATGTTCTTGCCCTTGTAGAGCACTTCGAGGGTTTCGCGGTTGTAGCGCTTGCCGTGACAGACGTCGCAGGGCACGTAGACGTCCGGCAGGAAATGCATTTCCACCTTGATCACGCCGTCGCCCTGGCAGGATTCGCAGCGGCCGCCCTTGACGTTGAAGGAGAAGCGGCCGGGCTCGTAGCCGCGTTCGCGCGAGGCGGTGGCCTGGGCGAACAGATCACGAATCGGCGTGAAGAGCCCGGTGTAGGTGGCCGGATTGGAACGTGGCGTGCGCCCGATCGGCGACTGGTCGACCGCGATCACCTTGTCGAAATGCTCCAGGCCGCTGATGCGCTCGTGTTCGGCCGCCGGTGTGGAGGAGCCGTACAGATGGTGGGCGACCGCGTTGTACAAAGTGTCGTTGATGAGGGTGGACTTGCCCGAGCCCGACACGCCGGTGATGCAGGTCATGAGGCCGACCGGCAGGTCGAGGGTGACGCTCTTCAAATTGTTGCCGCTGGCACCGGCCACCTTGAGCATGCGCTTGGGATCGGGCTTGCTGCGCTTGGCCGGCACCTTGATGGCGCGCCGGCCGGACAGGAAGGCGCCGGTCAGGCTGTCGGCATTGCGCAGGATCTCCGCAGGTGTGCCTTGCGCCACGATCTCGCCGCCGTGCACGCCGGCGCCGGGGCCGATGTCAACCACATAGTCGGCCGACATGATCGCGTCTTCGTCGTGTTCGACCACGATCACGGTGTTGCCCAGGTCGCGCAGATGGCGCAGGGTTTTCAGCAGGCGGTCGTTATCGCGCTGGTGCAGGCCGATCGACGGTTCGTCCAGCACATACATCACGCCGGTGAGACCCGAGCCGATCTGCGAGGCCAGGCGGATGCGCTGCGATTCGCCGCCCGAAAGCGTTTCGGCGGAGCGATCCAGCGACAGGTATTCGAGACCGACGTCGTTCAAGAAGGTCATGCGGCTGGCGATTTCCTTGACGATGCGATCGGCGATCTGCGCCTTGGCGCCGGTCAGGGCCAGCGCCTTGAAGAAACCCAGCCCCTCCTTGAGTGACTTTCCTGAAACGGTATAGATGGCTTCGCCACCGACCAGCACGTTGCGCGCCTCCTGGCGCAGGCGACTGCCGTCGCATTCCGGGCAGCTCTTGTTGCTCACATACTTGGCCAGTTCCTCGCGCACCACCAGGGAATCGGTTTCCTTGTAGCGCCGTTCCAGATTCGGGATCACGCCTTCGAACACGTGCTCGCGCACCACCGTGCGGCCGCGTTCGTTGACATAGTGGAATGGGATCACTTCGGTGCCCGAACCATCGAGGATCAGGTTCTGGGTCTTCTGCGACATTTTCTCGAACGGCACTTCAAGCTCGAACTCGTAGAACGAGGCCAGCGACTGCAGCATCTGGTAGTAGAACTGGTTGCGCCGGTCCCAGCCCTTGATCGCGCCCGAGGCCAGGGAGAGGTGCGGAAACGCCACCACCCGCTTGGGATCGAAAAACTGCACCACGCCCAGCCCGTCGCAACTCGGGCAGGCGCCCATCGGGTTGTTGAAGGAAAACAGGCGCGGTTCGAGTTCGGCGATCGAGTAGCTGCAAGAAGGGCAGGAAAACTTGGCCGAAAACAAATGCTCGATGCCGCTGTCGAGCTCCAGCGCGATGGCGCGCCCTTCGGCCAGACGCAGGCTGGTCTCGAACGATTCCGCCATGCGCTGCTTCAGGTCGGGGCCTACCTTGAAGCGATCGACCACCACCGCCAGCGAGTGCTTGTGGGTTTTCTTGAGCGTCGGCACGGCGTCGATCTCGACCATCTTGCCGTCCACCCGCAGGCGCACGAAGCCCTGGGCGCGCATGTCGTCGATCAGGTCGCCGAATTCGCCCTTGCGGTCGGTCACCACCGGCGCTACGATCGCCACCCGCGTATCGGCCGGCAGGGCCAATACATGGTCGACCATTTGCGACACCGACTGTGCCGACAGCGGCAGGCGGTGCTCGGGGCAATACGGGGTGCCGACGCGGGCGTACAGCAGACGCAGGTAGTCGTGGATCTCGGTCACGGTGCCGACGGTCGAGCGCGGATTGTGCGAGGTGGCCTTCTGCTCGATCGAAATCGCCGGCGACAGGCCCTCGATCAGATCCACATCGGGTTTTTCCATCAGCTGAAGGAACTGGCGCGCATAGGCGGAAAGCGATTCCACATAGCGGCGCTGGCCTTCGGCGTACAGGGTGTCGAAAGCGAGCGAACTCTTGCCCGAACCGGACAGGCCGGTGATCACGATCAGCTTGTCGCGCGGCAGATCGAGATTGATGTTCTTCAGGTTGTGGGTGCGGGCACCGCGAATGCGAATTTCGGCCATGGTCCTTGCGATGGTGGCGGATGCGTTGCCGCGCCCGTGTCCCCGGATGTTGTTCCTTGCGCGTTACGGCCTGCGGGTCGGGAATCCGGTGCTTCTGCGCGTCTGAGGTCGATTGGGCGGAGGGCGCGAAAAGCCAGCCTGCTACTATAGCGGATTACGCTTTCAACACCGTTAATTCCCATCTTTCCCTCGCGTTTTTCTGTTCAATGAACGCCCTTGAGTTGCGCGCGGCGCTGTCGCTGGCATCGATTTTCGCCCTGCGCATGCTGGGCCTGTTCGTGATCCTGCCGGTGTTCGCGATCCATGCGCGCACCCTGCCCGGCTTTGATCTGGCCCTGGTGGGCTGGGTGCTCGGCATCTATGGCCTGACCCAGGGCGTCCTGCAGGTACCGTTCGGCATGGCATCGGATCGCTTCGGCCGCAAACCCGTGATCGTCTTTGGCCTCGTGCTGTTTGCCATCGGCAGCGTGGTGGCGGCCTTGCCCGGCGACATCTGGACGGTGCTCCTGGGACGCTCGCTGCAGGGCGCCGGCGCGATCTCGGCGGCCGTCACGGCACTGCTTGCCGACCTCACGCGTGATGAACATCGCAGCAAGGCCATGGCGCTGATTGGTGCTTCGATCGGCTTGATGTTCGCCTTGTCGCTGGTGGCAGCGCCGCTTCTTTATGTGTCGATCGGCATGTCCGGGATTTTTGCAGTCACCGGCGTGCTGGCAGTGCTGGCCATCGGGGTGGTGGTCTGGGTGGTGCCGCCCGCTCCGGCGGCGCCCGCGGGCCAAGCCACGGGCGCACGGCCCTCGTTCGCAAGTGCCGTGCTGGCGCCGGAATTGCTGCGCCTGAACCTTGGCATCTTCAGCCTGCACATGGTGCTGATGGCGATGTTCGTGGTCGTGCCCACAGCCCTGGTCGAATCCGGCGGCATGGCGCCGGATTCGCACTGGAAGGTTTACTTGCCGGCGCTGCTGCTGTCGTTCGCAGTGATGGTGCCACCCATCATCTGGGCCGAGAAGCACGGGCGCAACAAGACTGTATTGCTGGGGGCGGTGGCCCTGCTGCTGGTGTCACAACTCGCATTTGTTGCGGGCATCCGGCATGTAGCGTCGATCACTGCCTTGCTTTTCGCATTCTTCGTCGCGTTCAATATTCTCGAAGCGCAGTTGCCGGCTCTGGTGTCGCGCTTCGCGCCAGCTGCGGCCAGGGGCGCCGCGCTCGGTGTATACAATACGACGCAGGCGCTCGGATTGGCGGCTGGTGGCGTTTTTGGCGGATACCTGGTAAAATATACAGGCATTGTGTCGGTTTTTGTTTTTGGTGCGGCGATGGTGTTCCTCTGGTTCATCGCCGCTTTTTCGATGCGTGAGCCGCTAAAGCGTAGTGCGGCGAGCGCGAATTCTCGCAAAGGAGATTTCAAGCATGGCCTCAGTCAATAAAGTCATTCTGGTTGGCAATCTGGGCAAGGATCCCGAAGTACGCTACACCGCCGATGGCGCGGCTATCGCCAACATCACGCTGGCTACCACCGATACCTGGAAAGACAAGGCCACCGGCGAGAAAAAGGAAGCCACCGAATGGCACCGCGTTTCCTTTTTCGGCAAGTTGGCCGAGATCGCCGGGCAATACCTGAAAAAAGGGCGCTCGGTCTACATCGAAGGGCGCATCCGTACCCGCAAATGGCAGGACAAGGAAGGTCAGGATCGCTACACCACCGAGATCATTGCCGACCAGATGCAGATGCTCGGCAGTCGCGAGGGCATGGGCGGGCCGGCAACCGATGACGATGGCGGCGGCGGTCGCTCCTATGCGGGCGGTGGCGGTGGCGGCGCGGCGAAACCTGCGCCGGCCAAGAAGCCGGCAGGCAACTTCGACGACATGGACGACGATATTCCGTTTTGAGCGTCGGTGGTAAACAACTCCGGGTTTGCGCCGGCTCGCCCGGTCGAGAGTCGCGGGCGCTGCCCTACGCTTCTCGAAGCTAAGGCAGGAAAAAACGCCGCTCCTTGAGCGGCGTTTTCATTGATTTGGGTTATAATCGAAGGCTTTTGATTTTCCACGTATTTTTGGAGAAAAGTGATGCCGATTTATGCCTACCGTTGTGAGGATTGCGGGCATGCGCAGGACTTTCTGCAGAAAATGAGCGATGCGCTGATTGATACCTGCCCGGCGTGTGGCTCGAAGAATTTTCCCAAGCAGCTCACCGCCGCCGGGTTCCAGTTGAAGGGTGGCGGCTGGTATGTCACCGATTTTCGCGATGGCGGCAAAAAGGACGCGAAGAAGCCTGCCGAAGGCGGCACCGACGGCAAGGCGGGCGAGAGTTCAGCCGTCAGTGAAGGCAAGTCGGAAGGCAAGTCCGAAGGTAAATCGGAAAGCAAGTCTGACAGCAAGTCTGACAGCAAGCCCTCTGAGAGCGCGACGCCTGCTGCCACCAGCGCGCCCGCAACGCCGACCACGCCTGCGCCCTCCAGCGGCGGCGCTACCAAAGCCGCGTAAGCGCTGCTGCCCGCACTCGCGCAACCATCGTGAAACGCTACTTCATCGCCGGCCTTCTGGTCTGGGTGCCGCTCGCGGTCACCCTGTGGCTGATCCGCTTTCTGGTCACCACCATGGACGGTGTGCTGCCTGCATGGATGATTCCGGATGTGATCGAGCGCCACCACATTCCCGGCGCTGGTTTGTTGGCCGTGTTGTTGCTGGTGCTTGGCACCGGCGTGCTGGCGGCCAATTTCATCGGCGAGCGTCTGGTGCGCTGGTGGGAACTGTTGCTGGCGCGCATTCCGATCGTTCGCACCATCTATTCGAGTGTCAAGCAGGTTTCCGACACCATTCTTTCGCCCAATGGGCAGGCGTTTCGCAAGGCGGTGCTGGTGCAATACCCGCGCCAGGGATCATGGACCATTGCGTTCCTCACCGGTGCGCCGGGGCCTGGCGTGATCGAGCACCTGCCCGGCGAACACGTCAGCGTCTACGTGCCGACCACGCCGAACCCTACTTCGGGCTTTTTTCTCCTGATGCGCAAGAGTGAAGTGGTGGAACTCAACATGAGCGTCGATGCCGCTCTCAAGTACATCGTTTCGATGGGCGTGGTGGCGCCGCCGACCTAATGGTCGTCAGTCCGGGACTGCCGCCCCGACTCAATGATTTTTCGCGAAAGCCGACTCACATGCGTACCGACTACTGCGGGCGGATCGATGCCCGCCACCTCGACCAGAGCGTCACCCTCATGGGCTGGGTCAATACCCGGCGCGATCATGGCGGCGTGATTTTCATCGACCTGCGCGACCGCGAGGGCATCGTGCAGGTGGTGTGCAACCCTGATCGTGCGAGCGTTTTCGCCGCCGCCGAGCGGATCCGCGGCGAGTACGTGATCCGCGTGACCGGGCGGGTGATTCGGCGCGAGCCCAAGCTTGTCAACCCCAGGCTTGCCAGCGGCGAGATCGAGGTGGTGGCCGAGGAACTCGAGATCCTCAACGCCGCGGTGACGCCGCCGTTCCAGATCGACGACACCAATCTCGGCGAAATGGTGCGCCTGGAGCATCGCGTGATCGACCTGCGGCGCCCGGTGATGCAGAAAAACCTGATGCTGCGCTACAAGGTGGCGATGGCGGTGCGCCGCTATCTCGATGCGCAGGGCTTCATCGATATCGAGACTCCGATGCTGACCCGCTCCACCCCCGAGGGTGCGCGCGACTACCTGGTGCCCTCGCGTGTGCATGACGGCATGTTCTTCGCGTTGCCGCAGTCGCCGCAGTTGTTCAAGCAGATGTTGATGGTGTCCGGCTTCGACCGCTATTACCAGATCACCAAATGCTTTCGCGACGAAGACCTGCGCGCCGACCGCCAGCCCGAATTCACCCAGATCGATTGCGAAACCTCGTTCTTGACCGAGGTCGAGATTCGCGGCATTTTCGAAGGCATGATGCGCTCGGTTTTCAAGGAAGTTATCGGGGTGGAGCTGGTCGATCCGCTCCCGGTGATGGCGTTTTCCGAGGCGATGGCGCGTTATGGTTCGGACAAGCCCGATTTGCGTGTCAAGCTCGAGTTCACCGAGCTTACCGAGGTGATGAAGGAGGTCGCCTTCAAGGTGTTCAGCGGCCCGGCCAACAGCGTCGGCGGGCGCGTTGTCGGCCTCCTGATTCCGGGAGGCGCCGCATTGACGCGCGGCGAGATCGACGCCTGCACCGATTTCGTCAGGATTTACGGTGCCAAGGGTCTGGCTTACATCAAGGTCAACGACGTCACACAATTGAACGAAAGCGGATTGCAGTCACCGATTGTGAAGAATCTTTCGCCGCAGGCGCTCGGCGCCATCATCGAGCGTACCAGGGCCGCCTCCGGCGACCTGATTTTCTTCGGCGCCGATTCCGCCAAGGTGGTCAACGACGCCATGGGCGCCTTGCGCGTGAAACTCGGCCACGAGAAAGGGCACGTCACAGGCGCCGCCTGGACACCGCTTTGGGTGGTCGACTTCCCGATGTTCGAGCATGACGAAGAGGGCGGCCGCTGGAACGCCATGCATCACCCCTTCACCGCGCCCAAGGACGGCCACGAGGATTACCTCGAAAGCGATCCGGGCAAGGCGATCGCCAAGGCCTATGACATGGTGTTGAACGGCTGGGAACTGGGCGGCGGTTCGGTGCGGATTCACCGCGAGGAAGTGCAGAGCAAGGTGTTCCGCGCCCTCGGCATCGGGCCTGAGGAAGCAGAGCTCAAGTTCGGCTTCCTGCTCGATGCGCTCAAGTATGGCGCACCGCCGCACGGCGGCATCGCCTTCGGCCTGGATCGGGTGGTCGCCATGATGACCGGCGCCGAGTCGATCCGCGACGTGATTGCCTTTCCCAAGACCCAGCGCGCGCAATGCCTGTTGACGCAGGCGCCTTCGGAAGTTGACGAAAAGCAGTTGCGTGAACTGCATATCCGCTTGCGCAACACGCAGGCCGCTTGAAGCAGGCTTCGTATGGCGGGCGCGGTGGCGCCCGGCCGCCTTCGCGGGCAGGCAGTCGCCCGGCCGGGCAGGCGCAGCAAGGCCAGCCGAGTCTTTGGCAGTTTCATGACAAAGGTCCTGTGGTTGCGACGCCAAACCTGCGTAGACTAGCCCGGTGATGAGCACAATGACCACATTTTCCAGGTCACGCGGCGGGCCTGTCGCGCTCGCCGCCCCGGCTGGCGCAGCCTGAGCATGCCGGCTTTCCTGATCGCCGACATTCGCGTCATCAACCGCGACAAATACAATGAGTATCGGCTGCTCTTCCGTGCCTGCATCAAGCGCCACCACGGGCGTTTCCTGGCGCGCGGCCAGGAGCCGGAGATTGTGCAGGGCGGCTGGCATCCACCGCGCATGCTGCTGGTCGAATTCGATGAGCGCGCCGATGTCGATGTGATGGTGGCGTCGGAGGAATACCGCGAGCTTGAGATCAGGCGCGGCAATTGCGGCATGTTCGATATCGTCGTCGTCGACGGGATATCCAAAGCGCGCTCTGCCGGGCGCATGGCGCATCCGGTATATGCGATCGCCGACACCCGCATCATCAATCGGCCGGCCTTCGAGGAGCACCGCACCCGCATCGATCGCGGGGTGCGCGAGCACAAGGGGCGCTACCTCGCACTCAACGACAGCATCACCACAATCGCCGGCAACTGGGCGCCCACCTTCCTTTCGATCATGGAGTTTCCGTCGCGTGCCCAGGCGATGGCTGCGCACACCGCCTCGGGATACCAGGAACTGCGCGATCTGGTCAACAACACCGCGATGATCGACATGGTGCTGCTGTCCGGCCAGGCGCCCGACGCCCCGGCGTGAGCAGGCGTACGGCGCTGGGACGCAATCGGCACGCCGCTGTCGTATCCGCGATTCGTGCACACCCCGCGGCACCCGGGTGCCTGCCTGATTCGCGGATCGGCAAGCGATGACAACCTGGAAGATTCCCGAATCGGTACTGGTGGTGATCCACACCCCCGAGCTTATGGTGCTGTTGCTTGAGCGGCGCAACGCGCCTGGATTCTGGCAAAGCGTGACCGGCAGCCTGGATCATGAAAACGAGGCATTGGTCGAAACCGCGCGGCGCGAGGTTCTTGAAGAAACCGGGATCGACGCCGCAGCCGCAGGCCACCAGTTGATCGACTGGAACCTGACCAACCGCTACGAAATCTACAAACGGTGGGTCAGTCGCTATGCACCCGGCGTCACCCACAATACCGAGCATGTTTTCGGCCTGACCATCCCGTTACCGGTGGTGCCCGTGTTGACCGAACACGTAGCCTACGAGTGGTTGCCGTGGCGCGCGGCGGCCGAGAAATGCTTTTCCCGGAGCAACGCGCAGGCTCTGCGCCTGTTACCGCAGAAACTGCTGCGGCCGAGCCCGAAACGATAACAATTCATTGTCGGACAGAACTCATATGTGAAGCGGGCGCTCACACTTTTGTGCTGCCGAACCGATCTGTGTGATTTCCGCCAAGTGGCGGGACGCTCAAGCTTTACTGTGGACGGCCGTTAACCCGATGCCAAACCGGGAAATCAAGCCATGTCCGCACACTCAAGAATTTTCACGCTGCCGCAATCCGGTGGCGCCACCATCCGTGTACAGGCCACCTCGGTCGGCAGAAGCCTTGCCGATTTTGTCGCGCGCAGGCCCGCAAGTGTGATTGGCGCCTGTGCCTTGATTCTCATCATCCTGGTCTGGTCGAGTACGCTGGCACAGCTCGAAATCGACCGCCAGGAGACCCTGGAAACCCTGCGCCGCAGCGATGCCACCCTGACGCGGGCGGTGGCCGAGCACACCGTGCGCACCCTCAAGGGTGCCGATCAGGCGCTGCTGCTGCTCAAGCGCCACTACGAGAAGTCCGACGGGCGCTTGGCAATCGGTGACTATGCGCGAAGCCTGGTCGTCGGCCGCGTATTCAGCCAGCTAGGCGCCGTCGACGAGCACGGCTCGCTCCTTCTAGGCAGCACGCCGGACTTCACGCCCGGCGACCTTTTCCGCAGTGAAAATTTCAGTCTGCATGCGGCGCGCGACACCGGCGAATTGCATGTCGGCACGCCAGTACCGGGGCCTGCCGCCGGAACCTTGTCGGTTCATTTGACACGGCGCATCAACAAACCGGACGGCAGCTTCGGCGGCGTGGCGATGATTGCAATCGACCCGGGGTATTTTTCGCGCGTCTACAGCGAACTCGATCTGGGTCATGACAGCGCGGCATACCTGATCGGCACCGACGGCATCGTGCGCGCACGCCGGGCGCCTGGGGTCGCGAAAGTCGGTGAGAATATCAGCGGATCCCTGCTGGCCGAACACATGCGCCTGGGCGACGTCGGCTCATTCCGTCAGTTCTCGCCCGGCGCAGGCCCGGCGCGCCACATGAGCTATCGCAAGCTCGCTGAATACCCGCTGGCGGTGGCGGTGAGCCGGCGCGAGGATGAGGTGTTCAAGCCGTTCAACGGGCGCCAGCAGTGGTACATCACTGCAGGGGTTGTAGCCTCCCTGCTGATCCTGGCCTATACCATCCTTGCGGTGCGGCTCAATCGTGCGCGCAAGTCGAACCCGCGCACTGCGGCAGCAGGCGTAGCCGCAAGCTAGCCGACTTGCGTGGCAGCAGGGCGGCGCCTGAACGCAAGCCTGGCTGGAGTTTCGACAACGGCAGGGGCCGGCCGTAGACACCGGCCGTTGCAGGATCGCGCGTGGCGCACCCATCCGTTATCATTTTGCGTTCCGCCCAATTCCGCAGGTTCGCACATGAGAAAAGTCGAAATCAGCGACGAACGCATTCTCAACTCCGACATCTTCGACGAGCAGGAGGCGCGCGAGGCGCGTCAGCCGGCCGGTGAATGGTTCGAGTCCGGGCGTACCCTGCCGGTCTACCGCCGTTGCGACGTGCTGGTGGTGGGCGGCGGCCCGTCCGGCACGGCGGCCGCTGCGGCCGCAGCACGGGAAGGCGCCGACGTGGTGCTGCTGGAGCGCTACAACCACTTGGGTGGCCTGTCCACTGGCGGCCTGGTTATCTGGATCGACCGCATGAGTGATTGGTCCGGTCAGCTGGTGATCCGCGGTTTTGCCGAGGAACTGTTCGCGCGCCTGCCGCCGGAGGCCGTGGCCGGGCCGGCGCGCTACGAGTGGGGCTCGCAGGATGCAGCGCGCGCGGCGCACTGGGCGCAGCGCACCGCCGCCTATCACGGCGTGGTGACCTGGTCGCCGACCATCGATCCGGAGCGCTTGAAGCTCTTGTCGCAGGAGATCGTGCTCGAGCGCGGCGTCAAACTTGTGTATCACTCCTGGGCCTGCCTGCCGATCATCGAGAACGGCGCGGTGCGCGGGGTGACCTTCGAGAGCAAGGAAGGGCGCATGGCGCTGATGGCGAAAGTGGTGATCGACGCCACCGGCGACGGTGACCTGTTCGCCCGCGCGGGCGCCGCTTTCGAAGACGACATCGAGGCAGGCGACATTCACCATTGCATGAACACCGCCTGGCTCTTCGGTGGGGTCGACATGGAGCGCTGGATCGATTTCAAGACCGGCCAGCCCGAGGCACACGCCGCGTTCATGGCGCGCGGCCGCGCCGAGCTGACGCTGTTCGAGCGCCCGTTTGTGGCATGGCGCCGCGACATCGCGCTTTTCATGGGTCCGCGCCAGTCCGGTTACTCCGGCCTCGATATCGATGATCTGACTGCGGTCGAAGTGCGCTCGCATCGCGCGATGGACGCGCACCTGGGTTTCTTCCGGCGCTACGCACCGGGCTTCGAGAATGCATTCCTGATGCTCTCGGCACCGCAGATCGGGGTGCGCCACACGCGCCGCCTGAAGGGCACGGGCGCGGTGCTGCGCGCCCACTGGCCGCGCGGCACGGCATTCGCCGACGAGATCGGCGTCTCGCCCGCAGTCTCTCCCAAGTTCCCCAATATCTCTATCCCCTACGGCGCGCTGGTGCCGGCACGCCTGGATGGCCTGCTTGCCTGCGGCCGCCACATTTCGTGCGACCGCAATTCGCATGGTTTCATGCGCGAGATTCCACAATGCTGGATCACCGGCCAGGCCGCTGGTGTCGCCGCCGCCCTGGCGGTGGCCCACAAGGTCGAGCCGCGTGCGGTCGATGTGGCGGCGTTGCAGGCGGCGCTGTTGCGTCAGGGGGTGTATTTGCGACCGCAAGCGGCCAATGCCGTCACACCTGACGCCATTGCCGCCTGAGTGTTCAAGCGCTGGGCCGGGCGCTGCCGCTCGCCGCCTCTCGCGCTGTAAGTTCAGGAAAGCTGCGACAAGCCCGACTTGCGCCGGCAGGTTGAGCGGCGGCGTATGGCCGCAGCCGGCAATCTCGACGACGCGACGACCAAGCGGTGGGGGCGGTCAAGCTGGCCGGGATGGCGCTGCTGCCGGGCGGGATATTCCTGGCGGCGCGTCGCGAGGCCGCTTGACAGGTGGTCCCTACCCGAAATGCGGCAACCCTGGCCTGGCGCGACCCGCGACACGGGCGTGTAAGCTTGTACGCATGACTTCTGCACGATATGCCACGGCGGCTTTGCATGGTGGGTCGGTCGGAATGCGGCGATGCGTGTCGCGCTGATTCTCGCCGCCGGCTTTCTGGTCCTCTTCGTAGGCGGCGGGGCGCG
>ENA-ORBV01002374-ORBV01002374.1-microbial-mat-metagenome-genome-assembly--contig:-NODE-2374-length-39856-cov-32.200332_pt1 | contig 39856 bp, 43 predicted proteins | sample MGYA00237777_ERZ505514 | MGnify/ENA primary metagenome ERZ505514 (study PRJEB26160, sample SAMN06269048) | microbial mat metagenome | isolation source: Oligotrophic lake microbial mat | place... | reverse complement strand
TCATTACTCATTACTCATTACTCATTACTCATTACTCATTACTCATTACTCATTACTCATTACTCATTACTCATTATTCATTTTTCATCACTCATTTCTCATCCCCCGACTGAGTACTTTTTTGTACAAGGTGTACAACTTTGTTAATTACCGCTATTGTACAAGGTAATGAATGGGCATAATTTTGTTTCATTATAATAATCAAAAAGAAGGAATCGTTAAGTTGTTGTAAATAAATAGTTATAACTTTTATAAATAATTAAATATGCTTTTGCTGTGTTTCGTTCAAGAAACAGCACAAGTATGAAAAGAGAACGGCTCCGGGTGAGCCGTTTTTTAGTTTTAGGCATATATTCTACTCTAACTAATAACTACTAAATACTAAATATTTATCATTCAGCGTTTTACAGTTTTTCCGGTTTGGCGCACACACAATTTAATAAAATTTCTTATTTTTATATTGAAATTTGGTCCTGAATGCGACAAACATTAGTAATTCTTTCAATTCTTGCTCTGTTTTTTGCCTCTTGTGCAAAAGACAGCATCATTCATGAAGACCTTATTATTGATGGAAATGTTGCTCCTCCTGTGGATGGCGTTTCGCAAATAACATTGAATAGTTATATTAATAACTTGTATATTGACCTTTTTGGCAGAGCAGCAACAGAATCTGAGCTAACTGAACATTCCGATTATTTAATTGAATTTGAATATACATCGGAAGCCCGTGAGGATGTTGCGGAAGACCTTATGTTAAGCTGGGAGTATTATAAGAATATAAATGTACTTACAACACAAAAGTATTTGGTAACACTGGATAGTTTTACTTTAAAATCTCAAATTGATTATTGGGTTTATCTCATAGACATTTATTATGATACAGGTTTGGATTTTGAAGCATTGTACTATACGATAGAAAATGAAAAACTGATTTTATTGTCAACGGCACATGTTGATCTCTATGAAGGTACTATTTTTATAGATACCTATTTTGAGCGTTATATTAATAACTACTTTTACGACCTGGTGAATATGGGAAGCGAAAATTTCGTGATATCCTGTTTTCAAAATTTATTTCACCGGTATCCAACTGACGACGAATTGTTAGACGGTGTTGCAATGGTGGACGGCGCTACCAGTCAGCTATTTTTGCAGGATGGAAGTTCAAAAGCTGATTTTATCGATATTGTAATTCACTCCACTGAATTTTATCAGGGTCAAACGATAGAGGTATTTAATTCTATAATGGCTCGTGCACCAAATAGCGAAGAAATGGATATATATGGACAAGAAATGTCGGAAGCGAATCATTTTAATAGTGTAAAAGTTAAACTTTTAATCTCAGAAGAATATGCAGGGTTTTAAAAATGTAATTTCTGCTAAAAATGCATTGCTGCTTTTTTTAAGCTTGGCTGTTTTTACCGTGTCCTGCAAAAAAGAAGTGGTGGAGGAGGTTATCTATGATAATATCATTTATCAGATCGATACTGTTCCTGTTTACCAGTCAAATACTGAAAAAGACAGGCTGAAAACTCCGATACAATATATTTCAAGTCTTTATAGTAATCTGGCATTTTCAAGTATACCAACCTCTATACTCGACAATTTGGTAGTTTATCGTTTATCAATTGGAGATAAAACACTAGTGAATGAATTAATATTAAATGCAATGTTGGAAGATCCCGCAATAACTGCTTTATTTCCAACCAATGCAGAAATGCGTGATGATATTGATGCATTTATTGATGAATCGTACCTCCGGTTTTATTTGCGCAACCCCACGGCTTATGAAAAATATAGTTTGCACAACATTATTGAAGCAGACGAAGACATTACTGTAACTGATATGTTTAGAGCGTTTTTGTTGAGTAATGAATATATGTTTTATTAGCAATTGACAATTGAAAATGAAACTCCCGATAGCTATCGGGACGACTTCACAGTTTCTTTTTAACCTGTGAGGTCTGAAGGAAGTATAAAAATGAGCATGACGATTAAATAAGTTAATTAAAAAAAATCTTGGTAAAAATATTATCAATTAGTAATTAATTATGAACAGGAGAAAATTTATTAGAAATTCGGCGATGGCGGCAGCAGGATTAATTGCTTCGCCTTATATACTTCCGGCAGGTACTTTTTCGAGGAGTTCCGGAGTGAGATTGGCAAACCATGTTGTGTTAGTAATATTTGGAGGTGGAATTCGCAATCAGGAAACTGTGGAACAACAATATTTAATTAATCAGGGTGCAGGCCCAACAGGAAATATAATGCGCAATATGCTGTCAGGTGCGTCTCCTGCTTCTAATCTTGTATATAATATTTGGGATACTGTTGCCCCGGCTCCACTTGCAACAAAAGGTACTTTGTTTAAACACATGCGATATGCAAGTGGCCCAACAGGACATTTTAACGGACATACTGCAATAATTACAGGCAATTATACTCCTGAAAGTCTTAATTTATATGTCAATCCTGAAATGCCAACAATTTTTGAATATTATCGCAAACATAACGATCCGGTTAAAAGTGCATTAAATGCATGGTGGATGTCGCTCGACCTTGGTCCTTACGTTAATTTGAATTACAGCAATTCACCGGGTTATGGATCTTTGTATGGAGCAAATCATATTAGTCCTTTAACCACTTTTGGAAGTATAGGTTTCGATTATTTTTCTACTTTAAATGCAATGCATCCCGATGAATTAAGCAGGCTTGCAACAATACGAACATTCCTCGATAGTAATTTTGATAAATCGGTTACCGATATTCCGGGTATTTCAAATATTGCAGATGACAGAGAAGCAATTCAGGATTTTATTTTAAAATTAATTAAAGGGGAAATACCCATTGAATGGCCAATACCAGTAGGTACACCATACGATCAAATCACAGGTGATCTTTCTAATATTGCAGTATCTTGGAAGGTGTTACAACAATTTCATCCGGAATTAATGGTGATCAATACCACCAATCTCGATATATGCCATACCAATTTCAGTGATTATATTTCCTATTTGCACAGAGCTGATTATGGAGTGGGTTGGTTATGGGATAAAATTCAAAGTGATCCGGAAATGGCGAATGATACCATCATGATTTGTATACCTGAACATGGTAGAAATATGACTCCCAATGTAATTGCAGATTTGAATGGATTATTTGCCTATGATCATACAAGTGATGAAAATTCCCGTGATATTTTCAGTTTAATTGTGGGTCCTTCGTCGGTTGTAAACCAGGGTTTGGAAGTTGGAGATGCGGAAGATCCAATTGGAGAAACAATTGATATTGTGCCAACCATTGCACATATTTTAGGATTTAAAGACAATATTCCCGGAGGTTATTTATCAGGTTCCGTTTTAGAACAGGCATTTGTATAAAATGAAAAATACATTTAAAATAGTATTATTTTTTTTCGCAATTGTTGTAATTATAAACAGTTGTAAAAAAGATATTATCAGAATAGAACCGGAGCTCCCATTTAATCCTTTTGATACAATTGATTATTCTAACGGCGTGTTGGATGATATACCTATTGACTCTAATAGTTTTTTGGGTTTACATAAATATATATTCAGTCAAACCTGTGCGGTTCCAGGGTGCCATGATGGTTCTTTTGAACCTGATTTCAGAACGGTGCAAAGTGCATACAATACATTAGTATATGCTCCTGTAATTAAAAATGATGCAGATGGTACTTTCAGCTGGCGTGTAGTGCCGGGTGATACTGCGTATTCCTGGTTATATGAACGAATTACTACGGAAGATGAAATTCTGGGACGGATGCCTTTATACGATACCTTGTATCCCAACGAAAGGCAAATAATTATCGATTGGATATTGGATGGTGCAAAAGATGTTTTCGGACAGTCGCCAACACTTGCTGATTTTCAGCCAACCACGTATGGATTTATTGCATATCAAAATGATACCGATGGAGTTCGTGTTGATACAATTCGCGCCGATTTTGTTTCGCCGGTTCAATTGCCAACATCCACAAATGTGGAATTTTGGGTAGGAATTTATGATACCGATGAAAATTTGGTTTTGCAATATCCTTCCTCTTTTGAATCTAGTACCATTAAAATTTCACAAGACGGACTATTTAATACCGGTGTAACAGAAATAGATTTCGAGGTAGAACCGGATTTCTTGCCGTATTATGGCCCATCCTATTATGATCCGCTTTATATACTTCCGTATTGGCATCATTTTACTATCAATACCGCAGATTTTGAAACCAGTAAGTTGTATTTTTTGCGCATTTATGTTCAGGATAATTCCCATGACTATGTGACAGAAATTCCGGATGATTCACAATTTTATATTATGACCTATTTTTCCTTTATTATAGAATGATAAAAAATTATTTAAATTTAATTATAGCGACTATTATACTATTTGCAGGCTGCAAAAAGGAGGAAGAAATCATAAATCCACCCATGCCTGATGAACCCTATATTGAAATTCGGTCTGTTTCACCTGGAATTGTAACTGCTTTTGAGGACAGTATAATTTTTATTATTTATTATGAAGATGGAAATGGTGATCTGGGATATAATTCACCTGATTCGTTATCTCTTTTTGTAACTGATACAAGAATTCCATTAACGGAATCTTTTTTTGTGCCTCTGCTTGCACCCGAAGGAGCAGATATATCTATTCAGGGAGAATTAAAAGTAACTCTCAATAATACCATCCTGGTTGATCCCGATGCGGATTCTGAAATTGTAAATTTTGAAATACAATTAAAGGATAGAAGCGGGAATTTGAGTAATGTGGTGGTATCACAAAATATTACGGTAGAACATCAGTAATATTTCTGTTGGAGTCGTTTGACATAAGCTGGTTATATCATAAACATTAAAAATTAGGGAACTATATATCAGTTGGGACAAAGAGTGAATAAACTTCTGGATTGAAAAAAATAATCATTTTTTAATTTCCTTGCTCTTAGCTTGTTTCAGCGATGCTTTTATTACATCTTCAAAAGAGCCTTTAATAACAAGGGGCTTCTCGTATTTGTCAGCCCTTTTCTTGCTTGTAGTTTTCTTTGTCATGCGGCTTAAAGATAACAGACTTATTCGTCTCACCAAAAAGAGTTTCAAACCTATGTTGATAAAAATAATCAGACAACGTCTTGCAATGCTTTCTCATTCGTCTTGTTTTCGTGTCTCAAATACAGGAACAATGACAACCTTTGATACTGACCAATACCTTTACGATGCCTTCGGGCAATTAATTGACCAGCTCTCTATTGAGATCAATAAGATGACCTCAGCTAAAAAGAAACTGGAATCAGAGCGTGCGCAGCTTAAAAACGCTGCTGATCCTGTCATTAGCAAGAATCCAGTTGAGATCAATGGGAACCACACTATTTCACGTCCGGTAGTTTACCATGCAAATTGGACATGGGATCAGAAAGCTGAGTTTGCTCTCAAACAAATAGGGGAGTATAGTTCAACAGCTTCAATAGCTGATTATCTAATTAGCGTTGATCCAACGTTAGGAGAGTCGAGGACAACCAGTATTAAGAGTTTATCATCGGTATTGAGTACTAATAAATCTGGGAAGTTTGTAAAGAGAACAAGTGCACGGGGCGGGAATGATTACTTCTTAACTGAGTTGACAGATACAGGGATTGAGGAAGAAAAACAAATGGTTATTGAATTACAAGATTCTGAGAAATGAAAAACCACCGAAAGAACTGTTTCGATAGTTTTGATATAAAGTTCGTTGAAACATTAGACCAGAAGGTGATTAGAGGGCGATGTATTAGAATGGCCTCATGAACCATGTCGAAGCGGCAGATAGTGTCTGCCAACAAAATCCTTTTTTCTTCCTTCCTTTGTTTTACGGAAGCCGGACTCACCCTCCGGCTTTTTTTATTATTACAAATTTATAACACTGAGTTGGATTGCACAACACGCCTTAGTAAAATTTATATAAGAATTGTTATATATTTATTAGAATGTGTAAAATATAATTTAGTGAATATCAAAAATATATGTTAAATAATTTGGTAGATACGGGGACAAGAATTAATTTTGTCAACATAATCTATCGCAAATGTTACCGAAGTTCAAATCAATCCTACAACTCTACGACTTTTTTAAAGATGAATCTACCTGTATCTCTTATTTAGAGCAACAGCGTTGGGGCGGGAAACCTTATTGCCCTCATTGTGGACATGATAAGGTGTATCGCACCAACAGGGGCTTTAAATGTGCAAATAAAGAGTGTCATAAGAAGTTCAGTGCTACTTCCGGTAGTATCTTCGACAATACAAAAATCTCTTTAAGGGTATGGTATGCCGCAATTTATGTTTGCACTGCCCACAAAAAAGGCATTAGCTCACTTCAACTCAGCCGTGATTTGGGAGTTACTCAAAAGACAGCATGGTTCGTATTGCACAGGGTAAGGGAAATGCTGAAAGAAACAGAACCGAAACTTTTGAAGCATGTGGTAGAGGTTGACGAGGTTTTTATCGGTGGTAAGAACCATAACCGTCATTTAGATAAGCGGGTGCAGAACGCAAGGGGTAGAAGTATGCTTGATAAAGCCCCTGTGTTTGGAGCTGTTCAAAGAGGTGGTGATCTGAGATTAAGTGTTGTACCTGACACTACTACTCTGACTTTAAAAGACAGGATTGATTGTTTTGTTAAACCTAACTCAATTATGGTTTCTGACGACTGGTACGCATACAGGAAAGCTGTGTTGCCAAATAATCGGCACGTTGTAGTAAATCATAAGTATGAGGAATATGTGCGTGGAGCCTTCCATACTAACACAATAGAGAGCTTTTGGGCATTGCTCAAACGTGGTAATTATGGGATTTACCATTACTGGAGCAGAAAGCATCTGCACAGATATTTGGTTGAGTTTGGCTATCGTTACAATTCAAGAAGTATCAGCGATCAGGAAAGGTTCGACACTTCACTTCGCCGTGTTGGTAATTTCAGACTGAGGTATAAGGATTTAATAAAATAAAGACAGAGATAAATCATATTTTTGGGTGAAACTACAACCCAATTATGATATTAGAAATGTATGATCTTTTCGGAGATCAGGAATTAGTTGCAAAAATAAAAACAAGATTACCAAAGTTCTTTCAATTAGCAGAATTAGAAAATTCGAGATCGGGTAAAGTTACAATGGAGGTAGGCACAGCAAGAGAAAAGATTATTTCGGCTTTGCTGATCTATAAGTTTGGAGAGCAAAATATAAATACTGCGATACCCGCTGTTGAATCTGAAATTGATGTTTACGCATTTGGTAAGCCAATTTCTATTAAAACAATAACAGGACTAAAATATACAGGGGTGAAAATGATCTGGACTGTTGACCCAGCAAAAGCGAGGGCGTTTGCAGATGCATATTACCCGAAAATGTGTATGTTATTAGCGAGGATTAGTTGGGATAGAAACGGCGGATTGCATTATATACCAGTCGAAACACAAATTGAAGTGTTTCAGGGGATGGGGAAGGAAAGATTTATTAAATTGCCAAAGGAAGGTACTAATCCGAGAGGCGTTGAATTGACAAAAGAGGCACTTTCTGAATTAGTAAATCACGGACAAACTCTATCAATCAGCATTAATTGGAAAAAAGAGGAGTTAGAATTTGATCCCTTTGGACGTTGGGTTGATTTATGGAAAATGGAATAATATGAAAAAAGCAAAAGGCACTGAAACAAGTTCGTTTGGAAGTAAAGGCAGAGAAAACCATAATTCCGAAAAATTCTATAACTCCAAAATGTATGAAGGAGTTAAAAAAAGGGTTTCAAAGAAAGTGGTATTAGAAAAACCTTTTCCGGTTGAATTAGAGAATAAAATAATATTTGGAAATTCTGAATACATGAAAGAGATTCCAAATAATTCTGTTCATCTTATGATTACTTCACCCCCATACAACGTGTCAAAGGATTATGACAACGATCTGACTTTAAAGGAATATTTATTGCTATTGAAAAATGTATTTAAAGAAACTTACAGGGTTTTAGTTCCTGGTGGCAGGGCTTGTATTAATGTTGCGAATGTGGGAAGAAAGCCATATATACCGTTCAGTGATTATATTTCCCAAATTATGATTAAGTTAGGATATAACATGAGGGGGGAAATAATTTGGAATAAGGCTGCAAGTGCAGGAAGTTCAACCGCTTGGGGAAGTTGGCAGTCGGCTACAAATCCAACACTACGGGACGTACACGAATACATACTTGTCTTTTCAAAAGGGAGCTATAAAAGGGAGAGAGGAAATAAATTGAATACTATAACGTCAGCACAATTTATAGAATGGACTAAATCAATTTGGTCAATGAATACAGAAAGCGCAAAAAAGATTGGGCACTCTGCACCATTCCCCATTGAATTACCTTACAGATTGATTCAGCTTTATTCTTTAACAAGCGATATAATCCTTGACCCGTTTATGGGAAGTGGTACAACGGGAATTGCAGCTCTTAAATCTAATAGGAAATACGTGGGTTATGATAACGACAAAAAATATATAGCTTTAGCGAACAACAGAATTTTACCATATCGAAGTAATTTATTTAACTGATTGGAAAATCACTATCAATCAGAAAAATGGTTTTTTTATTGCCTTGTCCCAACTGATATCTAGTTCCCAAAAATTAATTGCTGATTTGGGATTGGAGTAATTACTGATCGTGCAAGTGCAGGCAAAGTCAATATTTGATTTAATCACAATTTCCCATTCAATTTAAATGTTGCATCATAGCTAATAAAATTATTAATCAATATCGCTCTTCCCCACCGCATAATAAGTGGTTGTAATACTAATAAAATAATACCTATTAAAACCAAAGAAATACTGATAGATATGTTTAGCCATACCATAAATAAAACACATAAAAATGCTGTTATTAAAATTACAATCGGGTAACTTGTCCAAAGGGCAGCAGAATAAAAACCGGGTTCAAACTTATAACTGATTCCGCAGCTTGTGCATTTGTCGGGCATATTTAAAGTGTATTTAAAATTGTAGGGATTTTTATGCGTGAATAAATTCCCATTCTGGCACTTGGGACATTTTAGGTAGACTATACTGTACAACAGTGTTCCTTTTTTAATTTTTCGGGAAATACGCATATTCTTACTTTAATTTTCCTTTATCCAGAATTTTAATTCATTTTCAAAGTCAGCATCTACTAAACGATAATTATTCGGAACCTGATTTATATGGCCATAATAAGTGACCAATCTTGTGTTGATAGGTAAATTTTCTAACTGCTCATATAAGTAGTTGGAGTAGTCGTAATACAGCTGTTCGGCAATGAGGGCTGGATTTTCAATGGTATCGTTTTCCAAAATGAGTTCATGAAAAGCGTTATAAAAATAGATGCCGGAATATCCGGTTAAAGGAATGTTTTTAATATCATCAAACAAAAATGTGATATTTTGGATATTTTCCTTTTTTTGGATCTTTCTGCTGATATCTGATAACCTTTTAATCTTTTCCACCCCAAAAAAATGGCCTGTAGTTTTAATGGCACCAACAAAACAAAATTTCCCTGCTCCGGAGCCAATGTCTAAAATTTTATCTCCTTTTTTTCGAACAAGCCATTCAGCAGCCTTTGTTGCGACTGCTACGGGTGTCCAATGCACCGCTGATAAACGTTTAACATCAGGTCCATAGATCATATCAAAAGTCTCATCGGTTATAATATTAGGTAGAGATAATAATTTAATAGACATGATAAAGACCAGAACTGTTCTTTGTAATGATAATCATTTATTAGTTCCTGTTAATACAAGCGGGAGGTGCACAACTTAATTCCATTTTTGAGTGATTTTGAAGTGCTTATGACAATTTCATGACAATTCCATGACCATGTGTAGGGAATTTTGCAGGGCAGTTTTTTGTAACAAGAGTATACATTTCAGGCGACGGTGAATCAATACAAAGTATTAACAGTAACACATAAACAAGTGCCGGTTGAACAGTTAAGGCATTATGTGGTCAATTCAGATAGGGAAAGCAAGGAACTTGCAGAAAAACTTCGGTTTATTAAGCAGGAAATGGGCCTTGATGAACTTATGTATCTGAATACCTGTAACAGGGTCGCTTACTTTTTCACAACAAGTACAGAGGTTACCGGTAATTTCACTACAAATTTCTTCAAAGCGGTTAACCCTCAATTTGAGGCTTGTAATACCATGCATTCGTCGTTGTATGAGGGTTCACAGGCGTTGGAGCACTTATGCGAAGTAAGTGCGTCACTTGATTCCATGGTGGTTGGAGAACGGGAAATTATACGTCAGTTGCGAGTTGCATATGAAGATTCGAAGGATATGCAATTGACGGGAGATGATATTCGCTTGGCAATGAAATTTTTGATCCCTGCGGCGAAAAAAATATACTCAGAAACTAAAATTGCAGAAAAACCGGTTTCAATTGTGTCTCTGGCGGCTTTAAAATTGCGTCAATTCAAATTACCTGTAAATACCAGATTTTTACTCATAGGAGCAGGGGAGAGCATATCACATATGTGCGATTACCTTTTAGATCTTGGATTTAAAAATTTTACGGTATTTAATCGCACGCTAATTAATGCTGAAAAACTTGCATCCTCTATTCATGGTCAGGCTTTTCCTTTAACGGAGTTAATAAACTTCAAACAGGGATTCGATGTAATAATTACCTCTACATCCTCCCACAAAAAAGAAATATCAGAAAATATTTACAGGGCACTCGTTGGGGAAGATAAATCTAAAAAAATAATAATTGATCTCGCAATTCCACTTGATACGGATGAGGCTGTGATACAAAATTTTCCAGTTGAATATATCCAGATCGATGATCTTCGTTCCATAGCACAAAAAAATCTCGCTTCCAGAAAAGCAGAGGTGATAAAGGCGAAACATTTAGTACACCAGTTTGTTAAGGAATTTCAAACCGCTTATGTAGATCGTATGGTGGAAAAAGCACATAGTATAATTCCTTTAAAATTAAACGAAATAAGAAAAAAAGCGGTTGAGGAAGTTTATGCAAAAGATATCGCTGTTTTGGATAATAATGCAAAAGAGGTGATTGATAAACTGCTCGATTATATGGAAAAAAAATATCTTGCGCTCACAATGGCATCTTCAAAAGAAGCAAGACACCATAAACACTGAGATTTATGGAAAAAACAATAATTATCGGTTCACGCGGAAGTGACCTTGCTTTGTGGCAAGCGAATTTTTTGAAGGAGGAATTAAAAGAACTTGGTTATACATCCGAAATAAAAATAATAAAAACCCAGGGTGATAAAATCCAGCATCTGAGTTTAGAAAAACTGGAAGGGAAAGGTTTTTTTACAAAAGAAATTGAAGATGCTTTATTAAATAAATCGGTGGATGTTGCAGTGCATTCGCACAAGGATCTTCCCACAGATTTTACTCCGGGATTAACAATTGCTGCAGTTTCCCATCGTGAAGATCCATCTGAAATTATATTGGTGCGAAAGGAGTGTGTTGATCTGTTAAAAATTTTTCAACTGAAAGAAAATGCTATAATAGGAACCTCCGCATCCCGAAGGAATGTGCAATTGAAATTTTTTCGTCCGGATCTTATTTGTAAGGATATTCGCGGTAATGTTCCAACCCGGATAGAAAAACTGCGCAAGGGTAATTTTGATGCAATTGTTCTTGCCTTTGCAGGCGTGCACAGGCTGCGTTTAAATTTGGATGATCTGCATGTTGTGAATGTAAAACCACAAAAAATTATACCTGCGCCAGCTCAGGGAGTTCTTGCATTTCAATGCAGGGAGCAGGATGAATTTATGTTTAATATTCTGCAAAAAATCAATAATACGGATGTAGAGGAAACCATTGCTGTTGAACGCAAAGTAATGAATTTGTTTCAGGGTGGTTGTCACATGCCACTGGGAGTATATTGCGAGGAAAAAAATAAGGAATACAGCGTTTGGGTTGCCCAGGCAGATGAAAAAGGAAAAACTTTAAAGAGATTATTTCTAAAATCAAATTCTACTGAACAATTGGCTGAAAAAATATTTCAAACGCTTACACATACTAATGATAAAAAAGTATTTATTTCTTCTCCTTCTTTCGTTGCCGATCATCATTTGCAAATATTAAAAAATTCAGGTTGTGCTGTAGAATCTGTATCATTTGTTGATATAAACAGAATAACGCTTAAAAATGATTTAAAATTGGATGATATTGATTGGATGTTTTTTTCCAGTAAGAATGGAGTTATTCATTTTTTTGAACAGATCAAAATTCTGCCTCCCCATATTAAAATGGCAGCAATAGGTGCCGAAACCGCTAAAATGATACAGCGTTATGGTCATCAGGTTGAATTTATAGGGGAGGGAGAAAATGCACTGATATCAGATGCATTTATTGCTTTAGCGGAAGGGCAAAAAGTATTATTTCCGGGTGCACAAAATCGTCAACCGGATATACAGGAAATAATTTCAAAATATTGCAAAACCACTGCTTTATCTGTTTATGACAACCATGCCTACTCTTCAAAAAAAATAGAGGCGGATATTTTGGTTTTTACAAGCAGTTTAAATGTGGAAGGTTATTTAATCGCTAATACCATAGGTCCAAATCAAATAATAGTTGCCATAGGCCTGAATACGAAAAAATATTTATCGGAACGAGGATTTACAAATGTTATAACGCCACCACAAAAATCATTGTTGAGTATTGCAGAGTTGATTTCCGGATTTCAATATGCAGAATAACATTGCAAACTATCGATGATCATAAAAAACTACTCTACAATTATTTTCCCCGAAGTAACTCTATCTTCTTTTGTCAGCATATATAAATAAATGCCTGCATCCCAATCTGCACTATTTATTGCTATAGAATTTTTTCCGTGGGTATTTTCCGTAAATAATAATCTACCGTTAAGATCATAAATTTCTATAACATCAAAATTATTATTCAAACTAAAAATGATAACATCCATCGAGGGTTGCGGATAAATTACAGGAGCTGCATCATTATTTCTAATATCGTTCAAACCCGTAAAATCGCATCCGCCAAGAGCATCAAATATTGTTTGTAATGAATCAATCGGATCAATGCTATCGCCCTCCACATCAATTACTTTGAGATCCAACCAAAGGCTATTTGCTTCGTCAGTAGATTTTGCAACCCGAATAAAAGCGGATAAAGCAGAAATTCCGGCGTCGAGACAACGGGTATCAGCACCGGGAACCTTAGCTCCTTGTAATGCTGCCATTAGTTTACAGGCTAAATTTCCATCCGTAGCAATAAAATTGGTCTCCATTCCATCCAGAATCTCCGGTCCCAATAAAATATTTCCCTGTATTGCATAGGTAACTCCGGTAAGATGTCCTTTCCATTCGCTGCAACTTTCACCGGTATAAGCGGCACTTCTGCCTCCGTCCACAAGGTCAACAACGCCGTATTGGCGAATAGTAGCATTGCCAAAAAAATCATTTAATACAAGAGAATCAATAATTGCTGCCGGAGCTACACCTAAATTCATGAGGTCTTCCGCATAATTTTGATTACCGGGAACATAATATGCTTGTGTATGAATTACACCCACTCCCGGGTGAACATCACTTATAATATGAGAATTTTCTATACAGGAAGCACCCGCACTTCCAACTTCACCGGTTACAGGGTCAACTGCACAGATGGAGAAAGTATGTTGAGCAAATAATGGAGTGCAAATGCAAAAAATAAAAGCGATTGTTAACTGTTTCATAGATAGTTGAATTGTTGTCAAAGGTAAGAATTTAGAACTAACCATTTAATGCAAATTGACGCAAAAGTTTGAATTTCATAAAAACAGGGTTCAGAATATTATAATAAGATGATAACGTCGCTTTTAGGTGCATTTGTGTTATACTTCCACAGTAAAAATAGCGATGGTCTTCGTAATTTTGCAGCTCAATGGCATTTGGTATAAATAGCAGAAGAATTAAAAAAGCGATCAGGAGACTCCGGGGTTTGCCCGGAGGTGTTAACTTTTTTCGGTATACCTCAAATAAAATGTATGCCTGGTATCTCAAAAGAATAGGAAGTACCAAAGTAGCACATCCTTCCTCTATTATGTTGGAAGTTACCAATCACTGTAATTTAAAATGTATTACTTGTCCCAGAGAGTATCAGTACGGTGAAGATATGGATAAGGGATTTATGGATATTAAACAATTAAAAAAGGTAATAGATGAAGTTTATCCCTACGTTGATTCGATCGGATTAACCGGATTGGGAGAAACGTTGATGTATAAACAATTGCCAGAAGCATTAAAATATATTCGTTCAAAAAACAAAGGCATAATAACAACAATATCTATTAATGCGCATCTTCCAAATAGTATTGAAATTGTTAAATCCATAGCAGATGATCTTGATACCTTACAAATATCTATGGATGGAGTGGGAGAGACTTATGAAAATGTGCGTTTGCGCGGTGAGTTTAAATTATTTTACGACAATGTTAAAGCTATAGTGGAATATTGTAAAGATAAAAGAGCAGATGTGATGTTCAATTTTGTTGCAATAAAAGAAAATTATTTCAACATGGCAGAAGTTGTGGAAGCTGCGAGCGAATTAGGAGTTGATTATATTAATATCACCCCATTCAATGTTGCAGCAGTTACTGCACATGATATCAGTTACTATGATTTTTTTCACAGCGAAGCATTTAAAAATGAATTGCAAAGGGCAAAAGATAAAGCTGATGAACTTAAAAATGTGGAGCTCACGTTATGGGATGTAAAATCGAAAAATGAATTTAAAAAATGTCACCTCCCTTGGGGACATTTTTATATCAGTTGGGATGGATATGCAACACCTTGTTGTGCTAAACCATTCCCAAAAGAACTGAACTTCGGCCATGTATTTGACGATGGATTATTAAAATGTCTTAACTCTCCCGGCTATCGTCAGTTTCGACAATTGTGGTATGAAAATAAAACACCTAAATTCTGTGAAAAATGCCACATGGTGGATCTGAAACCAATTGATTTGCCTTTTGAACTTCCGGTAAATTAATTTCCCAAAACGTATTGCCAGAAAAATAAACCTGACAAAAGAAGTAACCCGACCAAAAACATCCATTTGAAGCGTTTGCGGCTGCGCAAAAACATATTTTCCAATTTTAATTGCGTGGAAGCTCCAAACTTTAGTTTGCCCCATAGCCAAAGGGTACCAACAATAAAAAACAGTAGAAAAAATATGTCTTTTAATAGATCGAAGGTTGTGGCGGTCATAAATTTTTATTTGCGAATGAAATATGTATTTTTGAATATCCAACAACAAAAGTATGCGAATAAGACTTATATCCACACTATTCATCAACATTTTATTGGTATCCGTTTCCTTTGGTCAGGTGTGGACGCTGGATAAAAATGAAATTTATGTCAATCTTTCCTTTAGCAATACAGCGTATAATGAAGGTTATGACAGTGCATCAGAAATAACAATACTGCCAGTCCAAATCGCGGACAGAACTATACAATTATTTGCACAATACGGACTTACCGAAAAGATCACCCTGCAATTAAAGTTGCCCTATAAAATACTAGTTTCGGAGGGTGACCTTGCGGTATTTAATTCTATTGAAGGAAATTATCTGGAAACGGGAAATTTAAATTACTTTGGAAATATTGAAGCAGGAGCATTATATAAATTTGTGGACGATAAACCAATGGTGTCTATTTCATTTTTTGTGGAAACAAATACGATGGATCATAATTATTTAACGGGCTTACAAACGGGATTCAACAGTTTTGGATTTAAGCCGGGTGCAGGTGTTGGATGGGGCTTTGAAAAATCATGGTTCCACTATTATTTGGGTGGGGAGCTTCGAACACATAATTATAGCAGTGCAATTTTATCCAATTTGGAATTGGGATATAAACCTGTTCCCTATTTATATGCTGCTGCAAATCTTTTTGTAAAACGTTCGCTTGATGCCGGGGGAGATTGTGATTGCACAAATATATATACCTCACTTTATTTGAATGATCAGGATTATTTTGCCTATGCATTAAAAGCAGGATTTAATATTGACAAATGGGGATTTAATTTTAGCTATAATGGAGCTTTCTCTGCTTCTAATTTACCTGCTGAGGGAATAATGACTGTTGGTTTGCAGTACAAAGGAAATATTATTAATAAACCGGAGGACAGCTATTTAATTACTCCGAAGTTTTAAATGATTGCTAATATTAAATTTACTGCTTATAATATTTCATTTCGATTTATTTATTTTCGTTTTATTGATATTTAATCATATCCTGATACATCGTCAATTTGGGCTAAAGCCCTCGGGGTGTGTTGGCTTTTACCCACCGGCTAAAGCCGGGGGTTATTTTTTATTTTTATTTAGGAAACCCACCGGTTAAAGCCGGGGGTTATTTTTTATTTTTATTTAGGAAACCCACCGGCTAAAGCCTGGGGGTTATTTTTTATTTTTATGTAGGAAACCCACCGGCTAAAGCTGGTGGGTTATTTTATTTATTGTTGAAAAATTTAAACTGATAAATCTTAATAATAAGTAATATCCCTGTAAAATAAATTAATTGATTAAAAAAATAGCTTATGGGTTTATCATGTGAGATTAAATCAGTTGTAATAATAACCTCCGGCTTTAGCCGGTGGGACAAAACGTTACCCTACACCGGGCTTTAGCCCAAAAGATTACGATGCTGATGGAATCAAACGCTTACATTGAATATAAACTTCCTGTAATTTGGACAGCCGTAGTAGAATTTTTTAGAAGTGAAGATGTAAAGAATCAGATTTATTTATTTCCCTTCTCGGTAAGTTTTTCATGTATTCTTAAAACCTGTCTGATCAGTGGAGTTGCGCCATCGTTGTAAATAACATAATTGCTGAGAGCAATTTTTTCTTCTTCGGGCATTTGACTGGAGATACGCGCTAAAATTTCTTCCTCTGTTAAACCATCGCGTTTTTTAATACGATCGATGCGAATTTCGAGTGGGGCTGTTACACAAATAATAGTATCTAACTTTTTGTAAGTGCCTGTTTCAAACAATAAAGCAGCTTCCTCTAAAATATAGTCAAATTGTTGATGACGCCGCATCCATTTCTCGGCATCTTCAAAAACTGCAGGATGTACAATCGCGTTGTATTGTTTCAATACCTCAGGAAAATTAAACACAATAGCAGAAATTCTTTTTTTATTGATGTTATTTTCTGAATCGTAAACATCTTCCCCCAATAATTTTTTTATTTTTTTAATGAGCGTTTTATCCGTAGTTATTAATTCCTTTGCCCGATCATCTGCATAATAAACCGGAACTCCCAAAACTTCAAATATTTTGCATACAGTGGTTTTGCCGCTGCCTATTCCTCCGGTAATTCCTGCTTTTATCATTTTTGTTTTGTACTATATAGGAACGCCGGAACAGTGGTTATATTTTGTGCACCTTCCGGATATTTCACATTAATAATGTTAAATCTATTGTTACCTGAATCGTAGCGTGTGATAAATTGAAACCCCTTCTCATTGGATGTAGTTGTCTCTTTTTTAATTGTAGTATAGTTAACTACCACAGCTTTTGTATCTTGTGTACCGGGAATTGGGATAAGCGTTGTAAAGGAATGCATTACATAGGGAGAAATAATTATTTGGTAGGATACCACAATTGCCGACAGTTTAATATTATTCTGTTCGGGATATTCCAATGCAACTGAACCCTGATATAAAGTATCATCAGGTGAAATTTCAATGGGTTCTGTTGGCCAGAATTTCAAATTTCCAATCAGCGATTCTGCACCTGAAATAGTAATGGAATCAGGATTAATAAATATGGAATCTAACCCGAAAGAATTTTTTTTTGTTGCTGCAGTCGTAATTACAACGGGGATATTTTTTGTGATCAATTTATCAAACTGCATATTCAGGGTATCCGGAGAAATATGCAATATTTGATATACCCCGGGCAAACCTTCGCTGAAAATAGGAATATTATTATTGCTGAGTAAGAGCTCCTTTTCGGTATAATTAATGAGATCAAGTGACAACGACCGATTAAAAAAATACTCTTTTAATAGATTCCAACCACTTGTGCGCACAAGAATACTTGCTTCTTCGGGTAATTTAACTGTGTTTACCTGGTTGTCTGCAATTTTATAACTTAGCTGTACCGCTATAGTATCTTCCTGCGGTTCAGATAATACATTTAATAACCACAACATAACAGCAAGAACCAGGCAAAAAATAACACGAATGATATTTCTGCCCGGTTTTGGTTTTACTGAACGAGAATAGGAATCAGTAAATGTCAATTAAATTAATTGTAGTTGATTAGGATTGTTGTTTGCGTGCTGCTACTGCTTTTGTAAAATCTAAGGAGATAACAGATTTTTCGATGCGCACTTTTGTGTTTGTATCTACTTCAATAAGATAAGTATCCTCATCAACCTTTAAAATTTTACCATGTACACCACCTATGGTAACAATCTTATCGCCAACTTTAATTTCAGTTAAAAATGATTTTTGTTCTTTTGCTTTTTTTGATTGTGGGCGGATCATAAAGAAATAGAGGATCAGAAAAAACAAGACAAAAAAGGCAATACTCATAAAACTGGAAGATCCCGACGATTCGGCACCACTTGTTGGCATTAGAATTACTAATTTATCAATCATATTCATTTGTTTTTGGTTATTTAAGTTTATTAATCTTTTGGAACAATTACAACTCCTTTAATAATTAATCTGCTTTCTGCAGGGTTTGTATTTGCCGTTACTGTTACTGTTTTATTAAACGGACCACTTTTATTTTTGCTGTCGAATCCCACTTTTATTACGCCTGATTCTCCGGGTGCAATAGGTTCTGTAGGCCATTCCGGTTTGGTGCAACCGCAAGTACCTCGTGCACTTGAAATAACCAGATCGTATTTGCCGGTATTGGTAAATTTAAATTCAGTATTTACAACTTCATCTTGTATCATTTCACTAAAATCGTGCAGATCGCGCTCAAATGTAATGGCAGTCAAATTTTCTACAACATCGGTAGAAAGTTTTTTCTCGTCAGCAGATTGAGCGGTAGTATCTATAGTTGTAGGTTTGTCTTTGCAGGAAATCAGTGTTCCTGCTCCGCATAAAGCAAGGAAAAGAACGAAATTATTAAACTTTGATCTCATAGTACAAATGTAAGGGTTATTCGATTAAGCCACGGCCCGTTTTAACAATCTGACCTGTAGATTTCATTTCATTCATAAGTTTGTCCAATATACCGTTAATAAATTCGCGGCTTTTGGGGGTGCTGTATAACTTAGAAATATCAAGATATTCGTTAATTGTTACTTTAATTGGGATGGTTGGGATGAACAAAAATTCTGTAATGGCCATTTTCATAAGTATTCGGTCGATAAGCGAAACGCGGTCAAGTTCCCAATTTTGCAATTTCGATTTTATCAATTCATCAAAGTAAATGTCTTCCTGCATGGTTTTTCCAACAAGTGTATCAGCAAACCGCTGTTCTTCGTCGCTGATATGAAAATCAAAAAGTAGCTTTTCATTTTGTGTTGAAATATATTTGGCGCGAAAAAATTCTTCCATCAAACCCTTTACAATAAATTCATCATCTGCCCAGGTGCCAACTACGTTTTCCATGTGCTCATCAAAATATTCGTTTTTCAATAAAAAATTCTCGAAAATTTCCTGCACAATTTTTTTATCGCCGGTTTCATCGCTTATTTCTGCGGCATATTTTTCGTAGGGTTTGAATTCCTTCATCTGATTATAAATCAATTTCACGATCTCTTCATCCACCCAATCAAATAATTTTTCTTTTTTGAGTTTACTTTGGAAATACTGATTTTCCCAAAGGGTATTTACTAAATGATTTCTGAAAAATTTAACGGGAAAGTTCAGGTCCAACTCTGTAGGCAAATATTTATTCTTTTTAATATGAGCCTCCAGATCTACCTGATGAGCGAGTTCTGTAATAAAATGCAAACCATATAGATACGCCAGATGGGAGTTATTTATACTGTAATTCAACTGTTTTAGTGCTGAACTGACATCCATATTGTCGGTACTCGAAACAATATACAAAGTCTGCATTGCCTTAATTCTTAATCCTCTTCTGCTCAGCATTTCAAGTAACGATAGTTAGTATATATTAAATAAAAATATTTTAAAACATTAAATTACAAGTTTAAGTATTAAATTCCTATCCTGTAATTACTTATTTACTGCTTATAATCTGGAATTCATATGTGCAATAGCTGCTAGTCTTTCTTCTGCAATTCTGTTGGCAGCAGCTTGTGTTGTTATATTTTCTTTTCTTGCAATTTCAAAAATTTCGAGTGCACGAGTATAAATAATCTCCGTTTTTTGTAATGCCCGTTCACGATTATATCCTTCCAGTTCAGAATAACAATTTATTAATCCGCCCGCATTAATTAAATAATCAGGTGCATATAATATGCCACGATCAATTAATTCTCTCCCGTGTTTTTTTTCCTCCTTTAGCTGATTGTTTGCAGCACCGGCAATTACACTGCATTTTAATTTTTGTATCGTTTCATCATTTATGGTAGCACCTAAAGCACAGGGAGCATAAATGTCCATAGCGGTATCGTAAATGGCATCTTTGTCGATAACTTCCACCTTGTATTTAGAGGTAATCTTATTAATTCTGTCTTCACTAATATCGGAGATCATCACTACAGCTTCTTCTTTCAATAATCTTTCCACCAAATGAAATCCAACATTGCCAACCCCCTGAACCAATACTTTTTTTCCTTTAAGATTATCGCTACCTGTTGAAAATTTAACTGCGGCTTTTAATCCTAAAAATACTCCATAAGCAGTAACAGGGGATGGATCGCCACCGCCACCCATTTCTTCGGGTTTTCCGGCAACGTGATTTGTTTCCATGGCAATAAATTCCATATCTCCGGTAGATGTTCCTACATCCTCCGCCGTGATATATTTTCCGTTGAGCGACTCCACAAATCGGCCATAACGGCGAAAAAGAGGTTCGCGATTGGTCACGGTTTTAGAATCTCCAATTATTACGGCTTTTCCTCCCCCAAGATTCAATCCACTAATAGCAGCTTTATAGGTCATGCCCCGCGATAAACGCAAAACATCAATTATAGCTTCATTTTCATTGGAATAATTCCAGAATCGGGTGCCGCCAAGTGCCGGTCCGAGGGTGGTATTATGTATTGCAATAATGGCTTTTAAACCACTCTTTTTGTCGGTGCAGAAAACCATCTGTTCATGTTCCATTTCCAACATAGTTGAAAAAATTTCACCATTGGCAAGCTGCAGAGAAGTATTAGACATAAATGAACATTTATTTTTGGAGGCACAAAGATAGAAGAACTTAAACAGAGAAGAAACTTTTGAATGGTTTTATAGCTTTGCATTCGTATGCAACATCTGAAATCGCTGAATTTTTATTTTTTAAAATATAAATGGCTATTCTTTACCGGAACCCTATTTGTTGCGCTCTCGAATGTTTTTCAGGTTTTTGCTCCGCATTATATTGGAGATATGATCGACCTAGTGGAAAAAAATATGGATGCTTTCCAAAGCGAAACCGGAGTTCCTTCAGGAGTGTTTAACGCTTTATTGATTTTTGCCGCTCTTTTCGTGGCTTTTACTCTTTTGCGTGGCATCTGTATGTTCATTATGCGCCAGACCCTTATTATTATGAGCAGGCATATCGAATTCGACCAAAAAAATGAATTATTTGCAAAATATGAGATCTTAACTCCGGCCTTTTTCAAAAGAAACAATACCGGCGACCTCATGAGCCGGGTTGCAGAAGATGTTGGGCGGGTGCGACAATATGTTGGCCCCGCAGTAATGTACTTTATCAATCTTGTTTTTAACTCAGTATTGGCTATCTGGATGATGGTGCAAATTAGCCCCTCACTCGCTCTTTATGTATTGCTCCCATTACCGGTTTTGTCCGTCTCCATTTATTTTGTGAATAGTATCATCAACAAAAAAAGTGAATTGATACAAGCTCAGCTTTCTAATCTCACAAGTATTGCTCAGGAATCCTTTTCCGGAATTCGGGTTATTCAGGCTTATGCGCAAGAGGAAAAGGAAGGCATTTATTTTGAAGAAAATTGTGAAAAATATAAGAATCTTTCACTCAGTTTGTCGAGAGTCGACGCTTTTTTTCAGCCATTAATGGTTTTACTCATCGGAATGAGTGTGCTTATTACCATTTTTGCCGGGGGAGTTCAGGTTATGAATGATACAATCAGTCCGGGTGACCTTGCTGAGTTCCTTTTTTATATAAATATGTTAACCTGGCCGGTAACTTCTCTGGGATGGGTGGTTTCTATCGTGCAAAGAGCTGCTGCGTCGCAAAAACGGATAAACGAATTTTTGCTGATAACGCCTGATATTGTCTCCTCCGATAAGCCGGTTAGGAGTATAAAAGGTAAAATAAGGTTTGAGGATGTTACATTTACCTACCCTGATACAGGTGTAACTGCGTTAAAAAATATTTCCTTTACTGTAGAACCGGGTGAAAAAGTTGCAATTGTAGGAAAAACAGGTGCCGGGAAAAGTACCATTTGCGACCTTTTATTTCGGCTTTATGATCCTGATTCGGGAATTATTTATATTGATGATGTTCCTATCAAAAATTATAATCTTGAGGATCTGAGAAGGGGAATGAGTGTTGTTCCGCAGGATGTTTTTCTGTTTTCTGATACGATACGGAATAATATTGCCTTTTCGAATAGCAATGCTACCGAAGAGGAAGTTAAGACTTTTGCCGCTTTTGCTTCTATAAGGGAAGAGATAGAATATTTTAAAGACGGATTTAATACAATGGTAGGGGAGCGAGGGGTAACTCTGAGCGGAGGCCAAAAACAGCGGGTTTCTATTGCAAGGGCATTTTTGAAGAATTCTCCGGTTATTTTGATGGATGACAGTTTAAGTGCTGTTGACAGCAATACTGAAAAAACCATTTTGGGTAATTTGATAACCTATCTGGAGGCAAAAACTGCAATTATAATAACGCACAGGATCTTCTCTCTGCTTGAGTTTGACCAAATTTTGGTGTTAGACGACCACCGCATTGCAGAGCGTGGAACCCATGAATCGCTATTAGAAAAAAGAGGGATTTATTACACCATCTACGAATCTCAACGTCTGGAGGAAAATGATTTATAAAATAAAAAAAAGGTTTTTTATACTTGAATTTTCAAAATCTTTATATATTTCGGAATATTTGAAATAACCCAACACTAAAAAAACCAAAACCGAACACAGTGGAGAACGAAAACAGCCAGCGAAACGACAGTGTATTTTCAAGAAAAATACGCGCGGGAAGACGCAGAACGTATTTTTTTGATGTTAGAACAACAAAAGCGAACGATTATTACCTTACCATTACGGAAAGCAAAAAACGTTTTGATGGAAATGGGTATGAGCGACATAAACTTTTTATCTATAAGGAGGATTTTAATAAATTTCTTGAGGAAATGACTCTTGTAGTTGATCATATAAAAGGTTTAATGCCTGATTTTGATTTTGACGCCTTTGCACATAAATACGATGAACAATCAGGTTCTGATATAGACAGAGAAAATAACCACATGGCATTTTCTGAAAATCACTCCGAAAATCACAGAGAGACTTCCGTGGATAATGTAGAAGAAAACCATACTATTGATCAAATCAACGAAGATGATCTTAAATTAGATAATGAAATTAAAAATGATCAACACCACGGTCATCATGATAACACACATATAGATGATGATTTGAAACTGTAACCGGTCATTTTATTTATCAGGAAGGGAGATATGAACCGTCTCCCTTTTTTTATGCTTTGAATTTTGAAAGTGTGGCAAGAAGAGCTCTATGAAAATTGTTAAGTTCCTCTCCCCGCAAAAACACTACTCATTTTATAAAAATTATATTTGCTGTGAATTCTGGCAGTAATTTTTAAGTTTTAGGCAAGTTTCATTTGATTGTCCAAAACTATTCGAACCAAGAATAATCAACAAGAAAATAAGATACTTCATAGTTGAATGTATTACTAAGGCCTTAATTTTTAGTAAATCGTCTGCTGAATTCTTTTTGTGAATTGGTAATTATTTTAACGGTATATATACCAATTGGAAATTTTGATATATCTATATAAACCAAATCATTTTTTATCTGAGACATTGTTAAAAGGCAATTTCCCAATATATCATAAATAAACAATTTAAACATATTCTTGCAATCTATTGTAACAAAATTTGAGGAGGGATTTGGATAGATCGTAATTAATTCTTTTGATTCACTGGTGATATTTTGAATTCCAGTTCCACTTAAGGTGTTGGCAGAAATTTTGTTGAACCATACATTTAAAAATCCATCGCGCGTATCACCCCAGACAGCATAAATAGTATCATTTATCATAGCATTGCACATAAAGTCGTTCCCGCTTCCGAGTAGAACATCATCAAATTCTACAAGCGTATTCGATATTTTAAAATTATCGGAAAATTCAAGAGAGTCTTTCCATCTGATAACACCATAAATTTCTGATGATACACTAAAACCGGTGTCAGCAGCATTTCTTCGGTCGCGCCAACTTACCAATAGGTCGCCATCGAGATCAAAATTCGCCCAAACAAGGTCCTGCATTTTTCCGGTATTAATTGGATCATCATTAACACGAACCTGTTCATTCCAGGTATTTCCTGCATTAAAAGTTTCGAATAAATAAATATCAGCATCGCCGGCAGTTTGTAAAATGGTAAAGAAGGCGAGGTGATTTGGATCTGTGGGATTACATTTTAATAAATATCCAACCTTAGCACTGGTATCCGTAATTAATTCGTCACCTCCCGACTCAATTATTTCACGGTAGGTAAATGTTCCACCGGCATTTTCGCTGGATGCTAAAATAAATCGGGGAAGAATATTTTCTGTGAATTCCCATGCTGGATATATCGTGTGAAAAATACCAACGGCGGAAACTGCCGGAGTTGCCATTGGAGCCTGAATAAAACTTCCAATTCTCCATCCAATCGTATCAATATATCGCCAATCATTATAACTCACTCCATTGTTGGTAGAGGAAATAAAATAATTTCTGTTTGGAAAAGGAATCCAGGGTGCTGGTTTTGTGGTGATATAAATATTGCCATCATTGGAGCCACCTGACCTGTCAATTGTGATCCATGGACGATCGATCGGTATTTCGAAGCCATCAGCGAATGCATCAATAACTTCAGTGGCTGCGTTCCATGTTAGTCCGCCATCTGATGATTTATAAACTAACACCGCTCCGGCAGTTCCGGCAGGATTATAATCGATAAAACATAAATATACATTTCCGTCGCTGTCAAATTCCATAGAAGGGTCTGCAGAGGTAAATCCTGATGTTATGTGTGGAATTTCTATAATTTCACTCCAGGTATTTCCACCGTTAAAACTCACGCGTTCTTTTATTTTGATCAAATCAAATCCGTCAAATCCCATCCAGACGATAATAATATGTTGTTGATTCTGCGGGTTAACAAGCATAAATGGTTCACCATCAAAAATATTGCCCTCCGAAATATTGGTGGATTGAGAAAAAAGCGAAAGGGAGAGAAATGCAGAAAGGGAAAAAATAAATAAACAATACCTCATTATCGTTTGACTTAAAAAAGTAAATTTTGTTTAATGTTTAATACAACAATTATTTTTTCAGCAATTTTTGTCTTCCTTTTGCAGCTATTAGAATACCGTCTTTTACAATTCCTTTCATGGAATTGAGAAAATAAACAGATTTTCCATCTTTGTCTGTTTCTTTAGATTCTGCATCTTTAAGGTCGTAATTACTTCTGATAAATGCCTCCAAAAACTCAAGATTAGCTTGTGTTGCAGGCAGCAGATCACCTAATCGGGTTCCAATTAAATGTTCTGGTTCCGAAAAGCCATACATTTCGCACATGGTTTGATTACAGCCTTTTAATACCCCATATTCGTAGAACATACTGATCTGTTGTGCAACAGAAAGTTCAACAAGAAGCGGTTTTTCAAGTGTAACCACCCAAATACCTTCGTCTTCCTCAATAGTTTCACCCTCAAATTGATTTATAATATCCATGGTTGTCGTGTAAACATGAAATAATTATTTGCCTAAATATTCACTAAAGTAATAAAACTTATGGAATAAACAAATATTTTTTTTCCGGGGATTGATTTATTTGGAAAATAATAAACCATTATAGGTTTTTCTTTAATAAATATTTAATCATCTCAAAATAGAAAATGTTTTCACACTTTTTTCAATATTACATCTGACATTTAAAAAATAATTCGCATTTGGAAGTTGTTTCGTATCAATTTGGAGCGAATTAAATCCTTTTTCTGCAATAATATTTTGTGTAAACATTAATTCACCACTTAAATTAAAAATTTCTATCGTGGTTAGTTCCTCATTATTTGAAACAAAAGTTAATAATATTTGATTTCCTGCAGGAATTGGTGATAATTGAATATTAGTTATGGATTTAACTGATGCAAGCTCGGGTTTTTCTTTTTCAATAAATTCTTCCGGGCATCCATCAATAGTAAAATGCACCATATTAGTCGACCATTTTGGTGATTTATTGTATTGTGCCGTAAACCAGAATGAACCATCCACAGGATCGGTAACAATTCCGTTATAATCACCATAATCCAATTTCTGATTTGGGGAAGTTCCCTCTTTAAAAATTGCTTCAGAAGTGGTCATCAGATTTAATGGATCGCAAGCAGCGCGACCAACTACACGCATTCCGGGAAATAAAGTTTCCCCTGTAATATTATATCCCAAAGCAATACTACCTTCAGCATTAATAGCAATACTGGAAATAAATCTGTGATTATCATCAGGTGCGTAAGTGCCTTGCTGATAAATATACCATTCACCGGCAGGATATTTTCTCAATTCGTACCAACGAATACCGGCTGTTCCTTCACCATCTGCATTACAAACATGTGTGGCAACAATCGATTGGTGCGTACCGAAATTCATGTATTTCGATTTATCCGTTATAAAATTACTCAATGGCCATAATTCTGTTTCTGAACCTTGCTGCGGCAAACATGATAATGCTTCAAATCCGCAGAGGTCGCTGTTGTAATTATCAATTGGCAAATCTAATGGACCGGTCATATTGGAACTTAAAGGAGCATCCCAATTTATATTTAATTCGAATAATTCCATTTGATCGGTTTCAGGAATTGCGCCGAACCATGCATCATCAACAACCCTTGCAATAATTGCCGGTTCATCTTCCGGCACTCCTGCACTTCCTGTTACATTTATAGGAGCAAGTCCCTGCCATTTCCAATGTATCACTCTTTGTGGTTGAAACATAAGAACAGGAGAGGAGAGTACTCCCGATAAAATTTCTGCTCTGTTTAAAACATACACTGCTGGTTTTGCTGGTTTATTTGCAGCTATGGTTATAATATAGGAATCTCCCCACACGGCTAACTTTTCATAGTCGGGAAATCCGGCAGGCGTGTCAAATACATACATGTACCATGCACCGGTTGGGTCTGATGTTTGTGAAGCTGCTATACGTAATTTATTATCTGTACCGGAAAATAGAAAAGAGATAACCCATCTGTCAGCCTGTTCATCGTAAATAATATTTGGATCTCCATAATCGAAAAAACCGGATATTTCTAAAAAAGAAATTTTATTAATTAAAATTTCTCCGCTTTTATTCCATACTCTTAAATAGGAAAATAAATAATTGGAATTAATTATTTGCACCACATGATCAGGACCTACGGCAATATTATTATCCGACCGCAGATAATTTGATTTTAATCCTTCATAATTATCTAAAACGGTTAACCCGGTAACTTCAGTTTTTAAAAAAGTTGTTTGTAATGCATCGTCGGTGATCCTGATATTTTTATTTGCCGGGATATTTTCCATATTCCGTTCCTCATCTTCATGTTGTTTGATCTTTACATAGGCATCCTTTTCATTATTTCCGGGATGCGGAATATCTGTCATTTTTTTTGACAGACCAAGGTATGTAATGGGAACAGCTACCGGGTATTCCATAACCGACTGCGCGACAGCAATTTTGCCGGCGATAAAAACCAATAAAATTATTTTTTTCATATCCTAAAGATTAAATAAATACAATTCAAAAACCAAATTTAAACAATAAAATCTATAATAGCACTACCAATAAAAATATGCGTGTCCTCTGTCAAATACTTTAAAATCCGCGGTCAAACTTTGTATTCTTTCCAGCGACCGCTCTTTAGATATTTCCAACACAACCAGGCTAAAACGAGCCAATATACTATTTCGCTGGTCCAGGCAACTGTGAGATTTACATGCAGCACTTTTATCAGAATAATAACATAGACCATATATACGATCAGCGTTATGAAAACAAGCAAAAGCGAATATCTGGTAGCACCAGTGCCGGTTACTGCTCTGAAGAGTATACTGGATACAGACATAATGATCAAACATACCCCTACTATCCTAACGGGATTAGTTGCAAGTTGAATGATGGTAACATCATTTGTAAAGATCTTTATAAATCCCTGGGGATAGATCATAATAAATAAGAAGAACAGAAATGAAAACCCTAGTGCAACTATTATTACCTTCCTCAACAAAACAAATATTTCGTCTTGCCGACCCTGACCGATAAGGTTGCTGATCAAACTATTTGTAGCATTCGCAATTCCCCAGGTTGTAATTCCCAAAACCATGTACACTTCTTTTGCCACATTGGAGGCGGCAAGTGATGCCGGTCCCATTTTTTCGATCATAAGAAAAAAGATTACCCAGGTTCCGGTGGAAAGTATGTGTTGTAAAACAACAGGTCCTGATAGGTTTAGCCCTGCTTTTACTAATTGCCAATCAAATTTGGTGAATTTGAACAACCCGAATTGTTTTCTGAATTTGGAGAATAGGAGATAGAAAAAATTTAATCCGCAAGCTGCTGTGGAGGAGATCAAAGATGCTAAACCTGCTCCTGCAATCCCCATTTCCGGAAATCCCATTTTTCCAAAAACGAGATTGTAATTAAAAAACACATTCACCACGAGCATTAGTATTGCGCTGTACGTTATGATCTGATTATTGCCAATGCTGGTGTAAAATCCTAAAATGGTGAATGCAAAAACTGCAAAAAAGATCTCAAAATTTCGATAATGAAGATAGGTCATACCCGCTTCATAAACCTCTTGCGAACTGAACATGGGTTTTAGAATAATTGGAACGAGAAACTCCAGAAAAAGATAAAGTAAAACGGCAACTCCCATCAAAAAAATGAGATTATTATTAAAAATCCGCCCTATGGATTCCGGGTTGTTTTCCCCTGCTCTTCGTGCTATAATGATTTGAAAGCCAACGGATAAGCCGTAAGGAATCATAGTTAAGGTGATATAGATCAAGGCCGCAATTCCGGCTGCCGCAAGCTCCGTTTCCCCAACTCTTCCCATAAAAGCCACTCCTATCAAACTGATCAGATTATTGAACAAACTGCTTATCATAAGCGGCAGGCTCAACATGATAATTTGTTTGTAAGTTAGGGTTATTTGCAATGTTTAAAATCTACAATCGTTAAAAATATTCAGGCGTAAAGATGGTGCAAAGTTGAGTGTTAGAGGTAATGGTTAGAAGAATATTGTGTGAAATAACGGTTTAAGTTAGAATAATTAGCTTCTATTTGTGATAAAAGTGTAAAAGTAGCAGAAGTTACAAAGTGCCGGATCAGATGCAACATCTCCATTTTCAACAAGATGTAACCCGAATAATTTCAAGAGTTGTAGTTCAGTTTCCGTATCTACTTGCAAATCACAAACTGAATTAAACATGCTATTAATATTGGTAATATAAAACCTATCTAATCACAATTCAACTTTTTTATCCTTTAAGCGAGGTTTTTTTACTAATATTAAATAAATTCTCGGTCATTAATATTTAAAATGCTTTTATAGTGACTTCATCAGATAATTTATTATTCCGAAAAATATGCATTTTATCTGGCGTTGCATCATGTATTGAAATATAAGTTAGGTTCATTATAATATACCCTATTGTTATATTTATGGGCCTTTGATGTTCATCATATTTGTAAATGATATCCTTAAGTAAATAATCATCTTCTATATTTTGCTCCTCAATTAGATTACCTTGTGAATTATATCTGTATTTTATAGTTGATGTTTCTGTAAATTGAGGATGAAATTTGTTTATTTCGACTTTTACCAATTTCGCCTTTTTATAGGAATATATTTTTTTCGTGTCATATTCAAAATCATACTCAAATTGTTGAGGATAACCAAATATAAACTCCATGCTGTCATTTTGTGTATTTATGTAAATTTGTTTTAATTTGCCGGAAATATTATATTTATATTTCATTATCACATTTGTTTGTATCACTTTCGTTAATTTTAATTTTCCGAATTTATATTCATTGAAGTAGGTATAATAGTTAATTTTATTTGTTGGTATATCAATAAGTGACTCACCAGTTAAATTTGCACACTGATCATATTGATACTGCCTTTGAAAAAAGGCAGTATCTGAATTGGTCATTTTTTTGAATGTTAATAATTGATGGTTGCTATTATAATAAAATGCCTCGTAATATTTATTATTCAGGTTGACATTATCTATTTTAAATATAATAGTATCTTTATTTGAGCATTCATTAATTTTATTTGCTATCAGACTATAAGGAATATCCTGGCCATATATTGAAGCTAGAGAATTCATCGTAAAAATAAAAAATAAACCAATTAATCTTGCGCTCATGATTAAAATTCTATTTTATTCAGCGTAAACACCTATTTGAATACGGTTGGCATAGCGCTAACTTCACAACAATTGCCTCCTCAACTGTCTGCCTGTAAACGTAAATAGCTTTAATATTATTTGTATTTAGCAGTGCCAAAATAAATATCCCCGGAAATGATTTCAGATCATCCTTCACATTCGTATATTCTCTTCAATCCGAGTCCAAAAAATTTGATCTGAACTTCCGTTTACAACCAACCCTTCTCCAAAATATCCTTCGCGTGATAGGTAATAATAATATCCGCCCCGGCTCTTGCAAAAGCATGCATATTTTCCATAACAATCCTTTGTTCATCTATCCAACCTTTTAGGGAAGCTGCTTTAACCATAGAATATTCTCCCGAAACATTGTAACAGGCGAGTGGGAGTAGCGTATTTTCTTTCACCATTTTAATAACATCCAAATATGCCAGTGCAGGTTTTACCATAAGTATATCCGCACCTTCATCAGCGTCCAATAAAGCTTCTTTGAGTGATTCTCTCGGATTTCTGAAATCCATCTGATACGTTTTTCTGTCGCCAAAAGATGGTGCCGAATCAGCGGCTTCCCGGAAAGGTCCGTAATATCCGGAGGCGTATTTTACCGAATAACTCATAATTGCAGTATTGGAAAAGCCGCCTTCATCGAGTTTTTGACGAATTGCACCAACTCGCCCGTCCATCATATCGCTTGGTGCAACAATATCGGCTCCGGCTTCTGCGTGCATCAATGCCATTTTTGCCAGCACTTCCACACTTTCATCATTTACAATTTCGTGCCCGTGAATGATCCCGCAATGCCCGTGATCGGTATAAGCGCACATACAAACATCGGTGGTAATCATCACATCATTGCCAAAATCGGCACGCATAGTGCGCACAGCATTGGCAACGGCATTTGTAAAATCGAAAGAGGAAGTAGCTTCGGCATCCTTATTCTCCCCAACTCCGAAAAGCAAAAATTTGTTAATGCCAACTTTGAGGCAGGATTCAATTTCTTTGCTTAAAGTATCTGCAGAAAAGTGATAAACACCGGGCATTGCGCCAATTTCATGTTTTAAGTTCTGCCCTTTCATAACAAAAAGCGGGTAGATGAACATATTTTTGTGAAGTCGGGTCTCAGCCACCATTTCGCGCAAAATTTCCGTTTTGCGCAATCTTCTCGGACGAATAAACATAAAATACGGTATTTTAGGCTGCAAAGTTACAACGACATGACTGATTTAGAGGTCACTTGAAAAAAACAGCTATTTTTACGCCCCAAATGTATAATTACATAGACAAAGATTTTAACAAAGACTTTACTAAACATTGTTCGCTGCTGTTTCAGTTGGAAGAACAGCAATATTCCTATGCCATTTATGAAAAACGCAGCGGCAATTTGATGTTGCTTAAAACCGTACAATTGAATGCAGCCTCTCCGACAGAAATGCTCAATAAACTGAAAATTTCGGTCACCAGTGAGGATGTATTGCAAGTTCCCTTTCATGAAGTGAAGGTTTGTGTGTGTGGCAATCCTTTCACCTTAATTCCAAGAGTTATTTATGAGGAGGATAAAAAACGCAATTATCTGGAATTAACGGCAACACTTGAAAAGGACGACAAAGTTTTGGTGAATAATATCAATAAACTCTTTATTAAAAATGTATTTTCTATTAGCTCTGAAGAATTAAATTATATTGATGAGGTTTTTCCGAATCCTAAAATAATTCATATCGGGACTTCTATTTTGGAAAATGCGGTGCGCAATAAGGATGATTTTTTTGACCAACAATTAATTCTGGATATTAAACCGGGAGTGATACATGTTTTATATTTTGAAAAAAAGGAATTCAAATTCATGAACCAGTTTCGTTTTGTGAACAAGGATGATTTTTTATATTATGTATTATTAGTTTCCGACCAATATAATATCGATCGCGAAAATTGTGATCTTAAATTATCGGGAGAAATTATGCCCGATTCACTTTTATTCGGTGAATTATGGAAATTTTTCAAAACAATTTCGTTTGTTGCGTTAAACGAAAATATTATATTGCCAAAAGAATTACAAGAAAAACCATTTTATTATTATAATAGTCTGATGAGCCTCGACCTATGCGAATAAACACGGGAAAATTCAAGGGTCGTCGCTTTAATCCGCCTTCCAACCTACCTGCAAGGCCCACTACCGATTTTGCAAAAGAGGGATTATTTAATATTCTCACCAATAATTTTGAATTGGATGAAATTAGTTTTCTCGATCTTTTTTCCGGCACCGGAAGCATTTGTTACGAAATGGCTTCGCGTGGTTGTGAGGATATTGTAAGTGTAGAAATGGATAAACGCAGCACCGATTTTATTAAAAAAATGTCGGATGATCTGGATATGAACATCAATGTGCTGCGAATGGATGTTTTTGAATATATACGCTCCACAAAAAAGAAATTTGATATCATTTTTGCCGGCCCGCCTTATCCTTTGGAAAATATTCCTGCATTACCCGAAGAGGTTTTTGAAATGCAATTATTAAATGCCGGTGGATGGTTTATTTTGGAAACAAATCAAAAATATACTTTTGATGAGAACCCTAACTTTTTGCGGAAAAGAAATTATGGGACTACGTTTTTTCATGTTTTTGCGAAAGAGTGAGAAGGGCCAAGGGATAGCGGACAAGGGACAAGGGGTAGGGGACAAGGGACAGGGGAAACGGGAAAACAAAGGGGTGGGGTTCAAATAAAAGAAATTTAAATTAGTTGTTCTTCTTGGCAAATGATTTTTTTGGACACAGAGTCGGGAAATAGAAGTTTGAGGTCAAAAAATTCAATTCGCAGCGGATTGTTTCATTATTAATTTTTAATACTCTTTATTAATCTAAACAGTTTCGGTATTTAGTCAGAAATTGAAAATAAAACTTTAAATAGCCGTCCACGCACACAAATCAAAATCAATTATATTGGTGAGCAACACAGGGAATTCGGGGAAGGAGTGCCAAACTATTGGAGATTGAAATACCAAATAATGAAATTGTAGATTATTGTTATTTTTATAGAATGAAATATCTTTCACCAGTGGTTTTCAGGGATTTGGATTATGATCCCGGCGGGATGATGATGGTGGGGAGGAGTTGGGAGGTTGGAAGTGGTTATAGGTATGGATTTAACGGCAAAGAATGTGATGATGAAGTAAGTGGAAAAGGGAATTTGAATATTGTGGAATTTTGGGGGTATGATACAAGATTGGGGAGGAGGTGGAACTTAGACCCAATTTTTAATTATTCAGAGAGTCTCTATGCGTGTTTTAGAAATAACCCAATTCTTATTGTCGATCCAGATGGAGATTCTCCTTTCATATTTCTTTTTCCATTAATTAAGGCTATGGCAGTCGGATTTGTAATAGGTGCAACTACAGATTATGGAGTTCAGGTAACAGGGAATTATTTGGATGGAACTGAAGAACCATGGAAAAATGTAGACAGAAGGTCTATTATAATTAGCGGAGGTTTTGGATCAGTGTCTTTTGGATTAGGAAATACGATAAAGACCACTTCATCGTTAGTTATTGTAATCGATAAAATTGTATTGCCAGCAGGCGAATCTGTTGCAAATCAAATGAATGAAAATTCCCATGACGGTGATGAAAGCACGGACATATTTGATATTTCTTACATTAAAATAGGATCTGATGTTTTAGCAGATTTTATACCAAGTAAAGTGTTACCTAAAACAATTGATATGGAAGATATCCATTTTAAACAAAAAGCAGCTGATAGAGAAAAACGGATTTATAACAATAATCCAACAAATGGCAATAAGGTCAGCATGGAGAACGCACAAAAAAATCTCAATTCCAAAATAAATGTTAGTCAAAATACGAAGGAATTTATTGGTCAGTCATACACCGAAATGTTCCAAAATATAAATATTAATTCATCTCAAGGTAGCCTGAACCAGGGGAATAAATACACGCATGAAATTAAAATGGATGAAACACAAATTGAGACTATTGACATTACTAAAACATTGGATCTTAACAAATTGGGAAATAAATAAATGAAAAAACATATTTTCGAAGTAATCATAGTCATAGTGCTATGTTACTTTTCTATTTTACACATAAACATTTATAAGGCTTTTGAAAGTGCAGAAATTAAAGATGTTAAAATAATTACCATGCCTACAAATTGTAATAGATTCGAATTATTTACGGTTGGTTACAACTCAAAGATATATCAAAAAAAAGTTGGCAGAGGTTCTTTTTGTGAAAAAAAAGTTGAGGGAGAGATTATAAAAATGAAAGTAAATGAAGGAAATAATAAATACGGAAATATATTTTTTCTATACGAAAATACTAAAATTGAATCATTTATAACTCCTTTTGTATTACTTTTGTATTTAATTGCATTGTTTATAGAATATTTTAAACCTTCACTACTTAAATCACGAAAGTTGCGTGATAATCTCCATATTTAAAAATTTAAACTCTACGGCATTTAGTTAATATCATTTTACATATGTCGGCCATTTTATTTTGCCGGAATTTGACAGCCTATAAAACCACTTTAATACAATTCAAAAAGCAACTTGAAAATTACCAAAATATACAATAAATGCAATTTATTCGTTACTTTTAAAACATGAAATACTCAACCACAACATATACTCCAAGCCAATTGAATTATGATTCCTTTGGGATGTTATTGGTGGGGAGGAGTTGGAAAGCTGGAAGTGGTTATAGGTATGGATTTAACGGCAAGGAATCTGATGATGAAGTGAGTGGAAATGAAAATCAATATGATTACGGTTTTAGAATTTATAACCCGAGGTTAGGAAAGTTCCTTAGCGTTGACCCATTGCTTAGGAAATTTCCAGAATTAACTCCCTTTCAATTTGCAAGTAATTCTCCTATCTCCGGAGTTGATCTAGATGGATTAGAATATTTTTATGCTGCAGATGGGTCATTTCTGGGCAAGACCGGAACAAGTCAAGAAGTTAGAGTTGTAAATAACGATGATGTTTCAAATGAAGTGGCGATTCAGGGAATAAAAAATTACAATGAAGGGAAAATTTCCGACAAAGAATGGAATAAAAAAATTAATTCTGACACCAAAAGCTTAAATGTTGAACATGATGAATTTAAAAGGTTAGCAGGTGTTCTTTATGCTGAAGGCTCTTCAACGTGGCGTGAGGCGGCTGGAATTTTGTCGGTATTAGAAAATCGCTCAACTCTAAATAATTCAACTGTAAGCGAAGAAGCGACTACAGCAAAAGGCGTTGAAGGAGCTGGTTCTTCAACAGTTAATAAAATAAATAGCATAAACGCGAATAAAGATCAAGTACAAAATGCTTATAAGGGATTGGTGCAAGGTTTATCCTCAAATGAAGATTTTGCAAATGGAGGATTTTGGTGGGATGGCTGTGATTTTAACTCAGTAAATGAATGTTGGGAAGGTGGATCAACTGTTGGCAATGCTGAGCGTTATAAACTAGGTTATGATTTTACGAATGATGATCATGATCTATGGGGACAAGGTGATAATAAAAAACCAGGTAGTACTAAATATGGTGGTTGGGATTATAAATACGAATCAACAAATGCTGAAGGAAATACTACTTTCACTAAGGTAACCGAAAAGTGGAAGGATGCACAATATTATGGGGATAAAAAGGCAGATGATTTAGGACGTTAAATTTTATAATTATGGTAAATATTATATATATTTTTATGCTAATCACAAGTCAATTTGTTTCAGATAAAACATTTAATTCTTTTTATATCTTGGAAAATCAAAATGATTTAAACTTTTATTTAGATGATCAAAATAGTTCAAAAGATACAGCAATAATAAATCTCACACGAGTTTTAGAAGAGTTAATTAAGTCAAAACAATTACTGAAAATTGAAATTGGTCCAGATGTTGAATACCAAGTTTTAGAAAGTAGAGATACAATTATAAAATTTTGTAATTATTTTCAGGACCAACAAACTGTTTCGGTATTACAAATGTTTATTGGTAAATCAAGTGAAGTTAAATTAGAGATAAATCAAACTCCAATAAAGATTGTTTCAATATCAATTGAACAAAGTATTGAAGGATATCCATTTTTTTTTGAAATGAATTTGGATTGTAGTGACATAAAGTATCATTGGACAAAGCTTAATGGAAAATCTTATTTAGCAATTTTTACGGTACCTATGAATTGGACTGGCTTAATGACCTCTAAATATGCTTATTATATTTTAATTGATTTAGATGAGAGGATTGGAGTTCAAACTATTGCAAGTAGAATATATGAATAATTCGTAAGCGTGTGCCTTGAAGTTTTCTTTTTTTAAACAAACAAAAGAATGGAAAAGAAAACATGCTGTTAAAATGATGGTGGCAGGCCCACCGCAAGGGCTGACAGACAGACCTTGCAAACCACTCTGGTGGTGGTTTTATCCGAAAGGTAAAGGTGCTGAGCGATCAGAGAAAAGGCGAATAAGATTCGTCAGGTAAGATTATGAGAGCTGAACAAAATTAAATTACCGTTAAAACATCGATATTATCTAAGACTCTGGCGAAATGGAATATTTGCGTGCATATTCCAGAAATTAAATTTAGCGGCAGTAAACTGGTGTTGGCTAAATGGCAGACGGTGCAGAGGTAGCAGGAATCATAGTCAGGCATTTTAAGGGAACAAGGGAACCTGCATGTTCGCGTAGATGTGAAGCACAAGCAGAGAACCTGCAAGGCGGAACAATGATCATGCAGGGGCGGATTCAGTCCTAGTAGTGTTGAAATTTCCTGAAAGGGAAAAGGAGCGAAGGGCTGAATCAGATTAGGCGAAAGATTTTCGGTGCTGATCACAACATAAAGATCAGCAATTAATTAATTAAATTCAATTAAATTGGCTGCAATTTATTCACATTAAAATGGTGATATCGCACTCTTTTTTTAATGCTCGATAATTGTATTCCTTCCATGATTAGCATCAGTTGCTGAGAAGAAATAAGTGCAGTTGATTCCGTTGTATTTTCAACATGTTCAAATGTTCCTTTCTCTAATCTTTTATAATATATCGCAAAGCCATCGCCCTGCCATTGCAATAATTTAATCTTTGTTTTTGTGCGGCTTAAGAAAATAAATACATCCCCGGACAATGGGTCCATTTTAAATTCATTTTTTACCACGCCGCATAAACTGTCAAAACCCTTTCGCATATCCACAACATTCCCAAATAAAAAATACCGCTGCTGATTATTAATTGAAAGCATCAGCCGATCAATGCTTTAATCATTTGCACCGAACATCCTGCAGGGAAAACAAAATAACTTCCGTTTGTCAAATGATATTCAATGCCGGCAGAAGTTTTTTCAGGAACATCGATCCGGATAAATGCATTTGGTTTCGGGGCAGCAGTTTCTTTTTTCTTCATCCGGCTTGCATGATACATAAATGTTTGGTAGGATATTTCTTTTGCCCGGCAATAGTCAGCCATCGTGCCGCTGGTTTGCTTCCATTGCATTACATGTTCAGGATAATTTACTTTATCTTTAATCATAATGCAAAGTGAAGGCAATTTAATTATGCCTGCAAGACGTAGTTGGTCGGAGGCTTACGAATCATCAGGGCATCAGAACGTTCTTTTTAAGTCAACTTTAATCAACCATTTTTAGGGGGGGGGTCAACATCACCGGAATAGGGGGGTTACATTCACCGGAATTTACATTCAAAATGAAAATTCACAAAATCCGACAGAAATAATCATTGGAGAAAGAGTGGAAGGACTGAGAGCTTCCGCAATGCAGGATAATCCACCCAAGATTAATATGCTAGGTGTGCTTACTCAAAATACTAAAGTGATGATCACTTATAAACAGTATAGTTTCAATATGTATTAAGAAATGGCGCTCAAGTTTTAAGTGTTGGAAGTGATTTATGCGGATAAACGAGTAGTTTTTTATTGATTAGAGTTAGATTATATCCTCAATAGCAATTTAGGAAAATAGTTTTTTACTTTTACCTATAATTGGAATCGAATGCTATTCAACAGTGTTTTTTGGAAGAGCGAATAATTTTATAGATATATGATGTTCAGCCAAGGCCATTACTATCAAACTCCATTATTTGTAGTGTTTACTGTCAGGAGTAATATGAATTCCCCTTAAGCGCATTATAGTGGTGAAGGCTAAATTCATGAATTTCTATAAATTTTCTAAAGTTTTAAATTAATAACGTGCTCTTTATATATGGTAAAGATTTTATTAAGATCATGGCCGCACAATTCGAAATCCATTTTTAACTGAATTGAGTTCATCTTAAGAAAAGTCATAAATTCTAAAAACCCGATTTGATTGTAATCATTCTTCAAATCGGATAAGTCATGTGTGCTATTGTCCCGAAAGTTATTAGTAAATTCTGTTACCATTGGTTGAAGTCTTTTATCCCTTTGCACCAAAAGTTCTTGAATGACAATCGATTTCTTTGAATTAATCCTAGTAAAATCTATAACTTCATTTCGTATATCTGAAACTATTAAAATTTCAGGCAATTCTAAATAAGTCATTGAAAATTTAATTTTTATTATTTCATTCCTATACTCTAAAATATATGTTTTACCAGCCCAATTTCCTATTTCCAAATATAAATGGTATTGTGATAATAATGAATGAAAAAAATCATTTATATATTTTAAAAAATCTTGTGTCATATCTCGTTCCATAATTTCAATTTATCTGGTTACAACTTCTTTGACTAGTAGATTTTTATCAAGAGCTCCCAATTCCACTCGAGTATATGTGGATGTTGATGATACCCCTTCCACAAAAGCATTAATGGAGCCAGAAGAGCCTTGCGCATATCTCAGTGACATTATATCCCAAACTTTAGTTGCTTCTTCCAATGTTAATTTAGAATATATATTTTGTGTATACAACCATTCACCTCCAGGTGTCATTTCTAATATCTTTTTATTATTATTTATGGCGAAGTTCTTTGCCAATTCCTTATTTATTGAGCCGGCATAAAAAACTGCTTCTCCAGAGTAACCGCATGGTGAACCACATCTTGCAAAACTAAAAATATCTGCTTCCCTTTGCATGTATGACTAAAGATAC
>ENA-ORBV01002371-ORBV01002371.1-microbial-mat-metagenome-genome-assembly--contig:-NODE-2371-length-39893-cov-7.993721_pt1 | contig 39893 bp, 26 predicted proteins | sample MGYA00237777_ERZ505514 | MGnify/ENA primary metagenome ERZ505514 (study PRJEB26160, sample SAMN06269048) | microbial mat metagenome | isolation source: Oligotrophic lake microbial mat | place... | reverse complement strand
CATCGCTGACCCCGTGCGCGTGAACGGCGGAATACCGCCATTCACGCGCACGGGGTTCTGTCAGAAGAAAAGGGGCGTGGCGGCGGAGTGTGCTGAGTGAGTCGGAGCGGAAGAGTTGGTTCCGGTGAAGAGCTGGCGGGAGCGACCGAGAGTGGGCGAGGGGCAGGAGGGGATGGTTTGTTGCCGAAGGCTTGGGCGTGGCGGCGGAGTGTGCCTCGAGCGGCGGAGCGTGCCTCGGCAGCGCGTGAATCGAGCGACCGAGTCTGCGCTTCAGAGACGGAGTGGCCTTGAGCGGCAGCGTGTGCCTTGAGCGACCGAGTCTGCATCGAGCGACGGAGTGGCATCGAGCGACCGAGTCTGCCTCGAGCGACGGAGTGGCATCGAGCGACCGAGTCTGCCTCGTGCGACCGAGTCTGCCTCGAGCGGCAGAGTGGCCCCGAGCGGCAGCGTGTGCCTTGGGCGGCAGAGCTCGCTCGACCTCCTCGATCGGATCGCTGGTGGCGACAGGTGCAGGGTTGCTTACTACTCTTCGTGGATGCGCAACGTGCGCCTTCAAATCGCCTACGACGGATCGCGCTTCTTCGGGTGGCAGCGGCAGGACGGTTTCTTGTCCGTTCAAGAAGCTCTGGAGGACGCGGTTCTCGCGGCCACGAATCAGGTTGTAGTGGTGAACGGCGCGGGACGGACGGATGCGGGTGTGCACGCGCTCGGGATGGTTGCACATACGCATGTGGACACGGCGCTCACCGACGATCGGTTGCGGCATGCGATCAACGCGCATGTCGCAGAAGGCGTCTGTGTGCGGCGTATCGAGACGTGTCGCGACGATTTTCACGCGCGGTTCGATGCTGTTTCGAAGCGCTATCTGTATGTGGTCGCGACCACGCGTTTCGAGCCTGTGTTCGGCAAGTTGCAGCAGCATTGGACTTGCCATCCGCTCGACCTCGGAGCCATGCGGGCGGCAGGGCGACTGCTCGTCGGAACGCATGATTTCAAGGCTTTCGGCAACACTGGCTCGCCGCGCAAGACGACCGTGAGGACCATTCACTCGCTGCACTTCTTGGTGCGGCGATCGCGCGTGGGGTTCGTCGTCCAAGCGAACGGCTTCCTCTACAACATGGTGCGGACGATCGCGGGCACGTTGCTCGACGTAGGTAGGGGTAAGCGCGATCCGGAATGCGTTGCGCGTGCGTTCGTGAACCTGAAGCGCCACGAAGTCGGATCCACCGCGCCTGCTCGCGGTTTGTATTTTCTCTCGGCTCAGTACGCGGAACCGGTGCTGCGCGGCATCGATACGGCTGGCGAGGGCCGACCAGGCGCCTTTCAAGCGTAGGCGCAATCGGATTCGCCGAACTCGAAAGCGGGGAAAAAGTCCCGCTAAAAAAAAAGAAACGATTGCCTGCGGATTCGAGAGCGCCGCGATTCGATCTGAAACGGGTATGGCAGGCGACGCCGCAACCGTATCGCATTCGGACCCCTTGACCGAATCGTCGAGTGGAGCCAAGGTGGAGTCGTGGGTTTCGCACTCGTGTCTCGTGTCGAACGTCGAAAGCGCTCAGCGCTCCGTTCGAGAACTCACAGCCCCATTGTCGAGTACCTCGAGAGTCGCCCCCTGGCGTTCGCGAGTGTTTTCGCTTCCGAAGGTCTTGTTACCGGGCTCTTTGGCCCGCTGGAAATAGGCATGCAAACGCACGTCTCGATCCCTCACCATGACTATCCCGCTCCCGTGCGCGACACCGTCGAGTCGAAGCTCTCGCACCTCGTGAAGTTCTACGACCGCATCGTTTCGATGCGTGCGCTGCTCGAAAAACAGCATGACGAGCACCGCGTCGAGATCGTGGCCAACGTCGGACATGGCGCAGTGCTGGTGGTCGACGCGCGCGGTGCGGCTCACGCCAATGCGCTCGAAGAAGCGCTCGCCCGGATGGAGCGTCTGCTCAAGCGTCACCACGACAAGATGAATCCGGGTCGCCGCCGCGGGCGCTGAGTCGTTCCCGGTTTCGCGAGCGAGCGCATACAGCGAAACGGCTGTGTGCGCTCGCTCGCATTCGTGGCGCAGCGCTTCCTCGCGCGCTAGTCTCTCCTGCCTACCCGGCGACGACACATCATGAGCACCTGGAAATCATTCAAAGCCAAGTCCTGCACCGTCGAACTCGGCGCGTCCACGAAAGAAGCGGTTCTCGCGGAGATCGTCGATCTGCTCGTGGCTTCGAAGACTCTGCCGGAGACGCTGCGCGAAGGTGCCGTCGCCGCGCTGCTCGATCGCGAGCGCACCGGCTCGACAGGTGTCGGCACGAACGTCGCGATCCCGCACGTGAAGTTGAAGGGGCTCGAGACGGTCGTGTGCAGCCTCGCCGTTCACGAACGCGGCGTGTCATGGGCTGCGATCGACGGTGCCCCCGTGCACATCGTGTTCACGGTGCTGCGTCCCGATCGTCCGACCGACAAGCACGATCCGACGAAACATCTCGAGATGATGCAGTGGATCGCGCGACTCTCGCGCGACGCGGATTTCCGGCGCTTTGCACTACAGGTCGAAACCAAGGCCGAGCTGATCGAACTGCTAGAAGAAAAATCGGGCGTCTGAGCGCGGTGTCGACTTCGCGCGAGAGTGACCACGAGCCGACTGCGTCGGACACCGAGACTGGGCCGGGTGCTGCGAACTGCTCGGAGGCCAGCTGCGACGTGCGCTTGGTCAATCCGGCCGGACTGCACGCTCGTCCATGCCACAAGATCGTGACGACGGCCGGCCGTTTCACGAGCGAGTTCCGCGTCGCGTGCGAGGACCAAGAGGTCAACGGCAAGAGCATCCTCGAACTGATGACTCTGTGCGCGCCTGTCGAGTCGATCCTGCGCCTGCATGCGCGCGGAGCCGACGCGAACGAGTTGGTCGCAGCCGTTGCGCTCGTCGTCGAGCGCGGATTCGACGAGATGGACGCTCGCTAGCGGAAGGTAACGGCTGATTCGGGAGCAGGCTCCGCCCTCCTTCGTCGCGGGGCGGCGTCGCTCCTCCTCGGCGCATCGCTTCGGGATACGCGGTCGTCCTCGCTTCTTGCCCGACAACGAATGAGGACGAATCCTGCTAGCGAATCAGCCGCTACAGCCCGTTAGCCGAGCGACTGCGTCGATGCGCGCGCTTCACGGAAGAATCTTCCGCGGCTCGTCGCACGTCTCCTCGATTCCGACTCTGGTTTCTCGAATCTGAACGCGTCGAGCACTTTTCAGGTTCGGTGCTCAACCTCCCACGCGAACCCTTCCGAAGGACATTCCGGTTCCAAGTGGGTCTCTCCGTCGAGACTCCTGTTGGAAAAAACCGCCTACGAGACAGGGGATCGTTCCGTGTTCCGCAAGCAGAAGAGTGTCGTCGGGCTCGATATGGGCAGCTCCGTCGTCAAAGCCGTCGAGATCACCCTCGAGGGCCCTGAGCCCGTCGTTACGGGCTTCGCACACGTCGAAATTCCGCCCGGCGGAAGTCTCAGCGACGCGGTCAACCAAGCTTTCAAGGCCGGCAAGTTCCGGAGCAAGCGCGTCGTCACCGCCGTGTCCGGACAGAGCGTCGTCGTGCGCTACGTGCCGATGATGAAGATGTCGGACACCGATTTGAAGCAAGCCATTCGCTTCGAGACCGACAAGTACTTGCCCTTCGATCTCGACGAAGTGCAGCTCGATTGCCAACCGCTCAAGCGCAATCCGCAAGGCCAAACCGAAGGCGACAAGAAGTCCGGCAAGGAGAACGAGCAGATGACGGTACTGCTCGCTGCTTGCAAGACGAAGGCCATCGAAGAGCGCGTTCAGTTGCTCCAGAACCAAGGCCTCACGCCGATCGCGATCGACATCGATCTGTTCGCACTCGCCAACGCGTGGGAACTGTGTGGCCTGCCCGCTGAAGAGACGGAAGATGGCAAAGAGACCGCGATCGCACTCGTCGACGTCGGTTCCGCACGCACTTCGATCAACGTCCTGTGCGGCGGCGAAACATGCTTCAGCCGTGAAATCAACATCGGCGGCGCGGACATGACGCAAGCCGTCGCGCGTCGCTTGGGCCTCGAATCGATCGAAGCGGAAGCGATCAAGCGCTCCAGCGAGCAACACGAACTCGAAGTCAGCACGGCGATCGCGCCGGTGCTCGAAGACCTCGTGTCGGAACTCTCGCTCTCGCTCGATTACGTCGAGCACCACGAGGGCGTTCAAGTCAGTGAGATCCTGTTGTCCGGTGGCGGCATTCTCGCCCCCGGCGCTGCGCAGTACATCGAGCAAGCCACCGGTCGCCGTGCGCGCACGTGGAATCCGCTCGAAGGTCTGCGCGTCGACGTCAACCGGGTCGATGTCGAAGAACTGGAAGCCTGGGCGCCCACTCTCGTGGTCGCCGTGGGCCTTGCTAGCCGGGTACGTGCCACATGATTCGCATCAACCTTCTCCCCGAGGAGTACCGCAAACAAGCGCGGACTCCGGTCAAACTCCTGCTCGGGCTCCTGCTCGCAGTGATCGTCAACGCCGGACTCGCCACGTTCTGGGCGTTCCAAGCGTTCGGCTTGCAAGCCGAGATCGCGAGCGAGAACCAAGGGTTGCAGACGGAACTCGACGGCCTCACGCCGCAAGTGACGTACTACAACTCGCTCGACAGCGAATCGAAGCAATACAAGTCGCGCGAGAGCACTCTCGCCGGCATCACGTCGTCGCGCATCAGCTGGACGAAGAAGCTCGACGAGTTCATCGACGTCGTCAACCGCGGCGGCAACGGTCAACGTCACCTCGTGTGGCTCGACGACTTGCAAGTCGCGCAGACGACCGATCCGAAAGCGAAGACCGCCGGCAGTGTGAAAGCCAGCGGACACTCCGGCACGGACAAGTTCGAGAACGTCGCCAATTTCCTCGAAGACCTCGAGAACTCGACGTTCATCTCCGACTTCCAACCGCCGGCCGCGCCGGAAGGCACGCAGACGCTCGTCGACGAGACGCTCGTGCCGAGCGTGGCCTGGTCGTTCCCGCTCGCACTGACCTTGAAGTCCGCCGAGGAGCGTGGCGACAAGGCCGGCGCCGACAAATCGAAGGGCAAAACGCCTGCGAAGAACGCGAAGGGCCAGAAACCCGTCGCGAAACCTGACGCGGCGAAGACGGCACCGGCCGGGGAGGCGAAGAAGTGAACGAACGTCGCTGGTGGATCGGAATCATCGCGGGCGGTTCGGCCTGCGCTCTCGGCCTCGGCGCTCTGCTCTGGTGGCAGCGCGGTCAGATCGAAGAAGGTCGTGCGGCGATCGCGGGCACGAAGACGAGCATCGAATCGTCGAAGAAGCTCATCGAGGGAACGAGCGGTCTCGAGCGTGAAGTCATCGTGCTCCGCGAACTCACCGAAGTCATGAAGGGGATGCTCCCCGACAACGACGACGTAAACAACCTCGTGCGCACGTTGCAGAAATTCTCGCAGGACTCCGGTGTGCGCATCTCGGGCCTGAAGAAGAAAACGATCGACAACAAGCGCGACAAGAACGACTTCGACAAGGTGGGCTACACGCTCAGCCTCGAGGGCGACGCGTTCCAGTTCCTCGACTTCCTCGACTTGCTCGAGAGTCACTCGCGCTTCATGCGCGTTCCGAGCTTTCGCATGACGGCGGCTCAACGCAATCAGCTCGAGAAGGAAGGCGTGCCTTCGCACAAGGTCTCGATCGACGTCGAAACGTACGTCTACGAGCCCAAGAAAGATCAGAAGGACGTCCGCATCGACGGGTACGAGCGCAAGCGCGACCTGTTGCTCGGCGAGATCAATCGCCGTCGCGAAGGCCTGACCGTCGCGACGTACAACTACCGCGGTTCGCGCGGTCGTCGCGATCCCTGGATCGACCCGCGCGTCCCGACGCGCGCCGATTCGGCGAGCACCCTGACCGTGCAAGAGCAGATGGACATCGTCCAGAAGCTCGCCGAGCGCACGCAAGGCGTCCTCACGAAGTGGGACCAAGTCAAAGCGGCCGAGAACGTCATCGTCGAGATGATGACGCGCTCCGAGATGGAGCAGGAACTGGCCGCGCTCGAGGAAAACGTCCGCAAGGTCGTCAGCGACAAGCTGATCGCCTACGTGCCTTCCGACCGTCGCTTGCAGAACGAAGTCGTCTTGCCGCTCGAGGAACTGCGCGGGCAATTCTCGCAGTCCGAAGTCGGCAAGGGACCGAGTGAAGTGCAGCTGAAGGAGATCGAGACGACGATGGTCCACAGCCAGGGGCTGGGTGACTACAAGCAGATGCTCGACGCCTTCGCGGTGATCGACAATCGCTTGACGGCCGCCGAGGGCGACCCGGTCAAGAAGCCGCTCGTCGATCGTTTGCGCGAGCTCGCCTACGAGGCGCGCACGGTGCTCGACTTCGAGAAGATCAAAGTCGAAGTCGGCGGCGTCGTGCTCATCGAGGGTTCCGAACCCGTCGCACTGATCAACGGCAAGTCGCTGACCGTCGGCGACCTGATCAACCCCGAGATGATCGTTCGTGCGATCAACCGGGAAGAAATCGAATTCATTTTCCGAGGTGTGGTTTTCGCTCGGCGTTTCTGAGCCGCGGCGCCTTGAAGAATCGCTTGGAGCCATTGGGAGTAGACCCTTGAACAAGATCATGAGTTTTCTGGCGGCAGTCCTCGCACTGCCTTTCCTGTCCGCGGCACCCGCGTTCGCCCAAGCCCCGAGCTTGGATGCGCGCGTCAACTTGCGCATCGTCGACAAGACGTTGGAAGACGTCGTGACGTACCTGCGTGAGCGTTCGGGCGCGAACATCGTCGTCATCGATCCGGGTCCGGATTCGAAGCGGCCCGCGATCTCCGACATGAAGATATCGCTGGATTTGTCGGATGTTTCGTGGCGCGACGCGCTCGACATCATGGCCGAGAAGGTTCACGGCACGGTCGAGGAACGCTCGGGCGGAGTGCTCGTCGTGACGAGTCCGCCGACCGTCAGCATCCAACTCGAGAACGTCGACATCCGCCAAGTCATCGAGACGATCGCCAAGTCGGCGAACGCGAACGTGGTCGTCGGCAAGGAAGTCACGGGCTCGGTGTCCGTGCGCTTCAACGACGTCCCGTGGCGCGACGCGCTCGACGTCACGGCGAAGACGCTCGGCTTCACGATCGTCGAGGAGAAGTACGGCATCCTGCGCGTCGTTTCGCCGGAGCGCCTGCAAGATCAGCTCGAAACGCGCACGTACCAACTGCGCTACCTGCGTCCGAAGAGCTTGTACAAGCCGCAGATCAAGTCCGAGTTCATCCAGAACCAACAAGGTCAGCAGGCCAAAGGCGGCGGCCAGACGGGAACGACCGAGGACTACCTGAAGAAATTCGGCGTCCTGAACGCGCTCTCCAAGGCGCTCAGCTCGGGCGGCAAGATCGACTACATCGACACGTCGAACGTCGTGATCATCCACGACACGGCGCAAGTGCACGACTCGGTCAAGAACATGCTCGCGCGCCTCGACGTCGAACCGTTGCAGGTGTTCGTCGACGTCAAGTTCGTCTCGACGACGAACTCCGACATCCTGAACCTCGGAGTCGACTATGGCGACAACGGCCCGCAAGTGTCGGTGTCCGGTGGCGCGATCCCGATCACCCTGCCCTTCGGCTACGGCCGCGGTGGTTGGGAAGACTCGATTTTCCCGGGCGGCGCAGGTCCGTATGCCGACGGGGGCCCTCTCTCCCTGCCGACCTCTGTTCCGACGACGGTGTTCGGTAGCTTGAGCTTCACCGGCGTCGCCGCGACGCTGCGACTCCTGCAGCGCGACAGTAAGACCGAAGTCGTCCAAGCGCCGAAGATCATCGCGCTCGACGGCAACGAAGCGACGATCTTCGTCGGTGAGACGATCCGCTACGCAGAAGCGAAGTCGGAACAAGGTCAGGCCGGTGGCTTGCAGTTGTCCGTCGCGGAAGCGAGCGGCTCGCCGGTGGAAGTCGGCTTCCAGCTCTTGATCCGCCCGAACATCGTGCCGGGCACGCAGAAGATCGTGATGGAAGTCATCCCGAAAGAGACGAGCCTGTCGGGCACCGGCACGTCGGCTCTCGCTCCGCCCGGCTTCGACGTGTTCACGATCGGTGCTTCGGGTCTCGAAGGTTCGATCGCCCTGCCGCGCACGCGCAGTTCGACGATCGTCACGACGATGATGCTCGAGACCGGTCAGACGGCCGTCATCGGCGGCTTGTCGACGGACGTGGACACCGAGTCGAAATCGGCCGTGCCCGGCTTGTCGAAGATTCCGCTGCTCGGCGAGCTGTTCAAGCACGAGTCGAAGTCGCGCGATCGCCGCAGCTTGATGGTCTTCATCACGCCCTCGATCGTGCACTCGAGCGAAGACACCGAGCTGATCCTGCAGCGCGAAATGCGTCGCCGCGAATTGTTGATGAAGGGCGAGGTCGAGAACCTGCTCAACTTCGGCGGCAAGCCTCAGGGCGAGTGAGCTGAGACTGTCGCTCACGCGAGCGACGATCTGCGAGACATGCGCCCCGCGACCGGAAGACCGGCCGCGGGGCGCACTTCTTTTTCGAATGAGCGCGCGCGCACGTCGCCGGAAGAGGTGAATCGTCTCGCGACGGGCCGCACAAAGTTCCGCGTCGGCGTGCGGGCGATTCACGGCGGGGATAGCGATGCGTGGGGAGCGCTCTTTGCGACGCCGTGCGCGCTCCCCGTGTCGGGGTTCGCTCGCGAGAGCACCGAAAAGTGCGTGTCGACGCCGAAAACGAAGACCTCCGACTCAAGACTCGGGCTCTCCGGACCCGAAATCTCCCTCTGCGCTGCACGCGTTGCCGCCGTCCGCATGACCCAAGTCCCGACCTCGTCGACCAAAGCTCCGCAGCTCTCGATCGCTCAGATGCTGGGCTTGATGCGGGTCGAGTTCCATCGCGCTCGCGCAGCACGTCAGCCGCTGTGCACCTTGATGGTCGCGGTCGACAATCTCGACTCGATCTTCGAGACGCACTACTGGTCGGGCAAAGACGCGGCGATGCGCGCCGGCTATGACTTGCTGAAATCGTGCTGCAAGGAGTTCGGTTTCTTCGGCATGGCGCTGATGTCGGGCGACCGCATCATGGCGGTGTTCCCGAACACCGAGCCGACGCGATTGTCTCTGCTCGGGAACCGCATCGTCGAAGCTGCGCGCGCGCACGAGCTCAAGATCGGCAGCGAGACGATCCCGATCACAGTCAGCCTGGGTGCCTCGCACAACTTGCTCGCGGAGACGAATTCCTCTTTCGAGGGGCTCGTCGAAATGTCCGGTCGCGCGTTGTTCATGGCGACGGAAGGCGCAGGCAATCGCTACGTCATGTGGCGCGAAGCCGAGGCCGAAATCGACGGACTGCGCGCCGCGTTGGAAGAGCGCAAGCAATCGTTCGCGCGCGAACAGCAAGTGCTCGAGGACGAAGCGTCGGAGATCGGCGGACTGCAACAAGCGCAGCTCGTGGACAAGATCCAGCAGCTCTTCGCCGGCGTCGACCGTTCGGAAGAAATTCAAACGCTCGAGCGCCAGATCCTCGACCTCGCGGTGAAGGAGCTCTTCGAAGAGCGTCGCAAAGCCGTCTCCGCGCAGATGACCGAGCATCGCCGTCAGACGGACATGCTCGAAAAGCGCATCGCGAAGCTCACGTCGATCCTCGGTGTCACCGAAGACGAGCTGAAGCGCGTGATGGCGATGAAGAACATCGATGCGGGCGTCGCCTCGATCTTCAGAACGGTGCAGGGACTGTCCGCGGAAGACAACCAAGCCGAGACGAAGAAGGGACTGATGTCCGAGATCTTCAAACAGAACGTGGCGTTCCAAAAGCGCTCGACCGCAACTGCGGGAGCCGCTTGAACGACCAATCGCACACACCCCGTTCCCGGCGCGCCGTGCGCAGTTCGAGGGTGTCCCATGGGAGAAAAGAGAAAGCAATCGGAGCCAAGAGATGACGAAGAACAGCGTGGTGGACACCACCAAGCGCGGCACGAGCGTGTCCGCGGAAACGTCGGGTGAGAACGATACGAACGTCAATAAAGACGGCGGCGTGCTCTACCTCGGCATCGACCTCGGAACCTCGCGCACTTCGGTCGCGTCGAGCAACGGACAGCGCGTGACGATCAGCTCGCACGTCGGTTATCCGAAGGACGTCGTGTCGAAGAAACTCCTGAAGAAGGACATCCTCTTCGGAGACGAGGCCGTGGAGCACCGCCTCAGCTTGAAGTTCTTTCGACCGCTCGCCTCGGGTGTGATGAAGCACACGAGCAACGAGAAGTCGTCGGACGTCGAAGGCAACATGAAGGCTGCCGCCGACTTGATCCGCGAGATCATCCGTCAAGCCAAGCCGCGCAAGGACGAGCTCGTGTACGCCGTCATCGGTGTTCCGGCCGAAGCCGCGATCCACCACAAGGACGCGATCATCAAAGCCGCGCGCGAATCCGTGGACAGCGTGATGCTGTGCTCGGAACCGTTCTCGGTCGCGTACGGCCTCGACATGCTCGACGACGTGCTCGTCATCGACATCGGCGCCGGCACGACGGACTTGTGCCGCATGCACGGCACGATGCCGGAAGAGTCGGACCAGCTCACGAACACGTTCGCGGGTGACTACGTCGACAACCGCTTGTCCGAGCTCATCAAGAAGAAGTACCCGGAGGCGCAGTTCTCGATCCACATGATCAAGGCCCTCAAGGAGCGCCACGGGAACATCTCCGACACGATGCCGACGGTGAACGTCGAATTGCCGGTGAACGGCAAGCCGACGAACTTCGACATCACGGACGAGATCCGCACGGCGTGCCGTTCGATCGTCGCGCCGATGGTCGACGGTCTCGCGAACTTGATCGCGAGCTTCGACCCGGAATTCCAAGCGCGCTTGAAGAACCGCGTGCTGCTCGCCGGCGGTGGTTCGCAGATCAAAGGTCTCGATCTCGCGATCGAGGACGAGATGAAGCGCCGCCTCGGCGCGGGCAAGGTCATGCGCATCGAAGAGCCGGTCTACGGCGGCGCGAACGGCGCACTCAAGATCGCCCACGACATGCCTGCCGAGTACTGGAACGAGCTCAAGTGAGCTGAAAACAGGCCCCTTCAGAGGGGCACAGGGACCCGCTCGGGATCATCCCGGGCGGGTCCCATTCGTTGGAACGGCGAGCGCTCGGGAGCTTGTGTCGGAAGGGATCTCCTGCCGATAACGGACAGCGTAGAGAAGCGACCCCGCGTACGAACGGCGAGACCAAAGCGATGTCCGAACGAGAAGTGAACGACGAGTACGGCGCCTCCAACTTCGAGTTGGGTGGCCTCGGCGGCGATGCCACGAGGAATCGTCCCGCTGCGGGCGCGACGTTCGCGGAGTCGACTCAGGAATTGAATCTCGACTGGAAAGGTTCGAGCGCTGCGACGGACTTCCTCGGCATCGAGGGCGACACGCGCGGAGATTCCATTCCGGCGCCGATCGGTTCAGGCTTGGACACTTCGGGCACCGCGGGCTTGCCCGCCGATTCGTGGTTGCACGGAATCGAAGGTCGCGACGACGAAGCGGCTGAAGTCGCCGCTGCTGCGACTGCTGCCAAAGGTGCGGCGTCGAAGACCCACGCACACTCCGCTCTCGAAGCGATCCGCGAGAAGGCCACCCGGAAGTCAGGCGGGCTGCTGACGAAGCTCGTGGCCGCGTGCGTCGTCATCGCGCTCGCCGGCGGGGGAGCTTGGTACTGGAAGAAGCACATGGCCGGAAGTACGCCGCCGGTCGAAGTCGCGACGAATCCCGCGCCGACGAAACCGCCGCAGAAAAAGCCCGTTCCGACGCCCACGAATCCGACCGGAGTCGTCGCGACGAACCCGACTGGTGTGACACCGACGAACACGGATCCGCTCGTACCTGGCGCGGAGCCGACCGCGACGACGACGGACGATCCTGCCGTCGTCGTCGTGACGGAAACGACGATCGAACTGCCGCCGTTCGAGCCGGTCGCGCCGACGGTCACTTTCCCATCCAGCACCGAACCCGTCTCGGTCACCTCCGCGAAGAATCCGGATGCACATCCGACGGCCGTGCCCGTCTCGCTGCCGACGAACTTGCGCGTGCCGCCGTCCTCGACGACCCCGCTTCCGGGTGCGGTTCGCCGCGCGACGGAAGAGGATTTCGCCAACTTGTGGCGTGAACAATCCGTACCGATGGAGGCGATCACAGGCGAGCGCAAGCTGCGCACGGTCAACGTCGGGCAAGTGCGCGTGATGCTCGACAGCGGCGAATACTTCGAGGGCGCTCTCTACGCCGTCGGACAGAAGCGCGTGTGGCTCGATCTCACGCTCGGTCGCATCGCTTTCGAAGCTGCCGTCGTGCGCGACATCACGCGCATCGCAGCACCTGCTTCGTCGATCCCGATCGGCAAGAAAGGCGCCGATCTGTCGGGCCTGCCGCACGTCGAAGTGCGTCTGCCCGGAGGCTGGATGGCCGGACGCTTGGTCGGCCGCGAAGGCGACAAGGTCACGCTCGTGACCGACGACGGCATCCGCATGGTGATCGAGACCGACGAAGTCCGCCCGCTCACCGCGCACAAGACGCGCGTCCTCGGCTCGGTCGAAAAGCTCGGTGGATTCACTGGGAAGCCCGTTCAGGCCGCCCAAAAACCCTGATCCGGACCGGGATCTCGCCGACTCACCGAATTCTCCCGCCTTCGCGTTCGACTCGAACGCTCGGATAGTTCATCCTCTCCACCTGTCTTCGAACGACCCCTGGTCCGCGAGTCGCGCCCGGGTGTCGAAAAAAGACGAACCGAACACGCGTGGGCCGCAGGTCCGCGCCGTCTCAGCGGGTTCGCGACAAGAACCCGAACCGCGCGCGCGCGTTTCAATGCGCTCGCACTTTCACAAACCAACGTATCCGCCAGCGCGCTGTTTCACTCGAAACGCGAGTGCTTGTGGGGCCCGCCTCCGAGCGTGGCGCGGACGACTCTCGAGTCGACCGTGCTGAATGACAATGCGCTCGACCTTCGTGCTGCGACCATTCGGTCGCGCGCGGAGAGCGCGGGGCCTCCCACAACGCCGACGCCGAAAAGGCTCCGCGACTGGCTCGAGGTCCTTTTAAATGACGATTGATTCCACCCGCGAGAGCTTTGAGCTCGGCGGGCACTCCGAAGCTCACGACACATCCCCGTCCTTCGAGAGTGCGAACGAAGACAACACGCGCAACGACAGTCGGCGCGAAGACCATTCGCACGGCGAAAGCGCGCCCGACCGCGGCGACGACGACGCGCCGGCCTCCGGGCCCGAAGCGGCTCCCGCCGACGCCAACTCCGAATCCACCGAACGCCGTCGACGCCGTCGCGGCTCGCGCGGTGGACGACGCCGTCGCGGCGCTCGCAAGGGCGAGGACGGCGAAATCCTCGACGAAAACGCAGCGGGGACGCTCGCCTCCGAAGAGGGTGCGCTCGAGTCCGACGAAGCAACCAGCACTCGACCTGCAACGGCACCACGGCCTCAGCGTGCGCGCGCGCCGCGTTCTTCCGCAGCTCCGCGCGAGATCGGATTCGAGGACATCGACGCCGGCACTTTCGCTGCGGACGACGACGCCGTCGCCGCGGGCGATGACGAGACGCCCCAATCCGGCGACGCTGCCGGTGCGGAAGCTCCGCGCAAGAAATCACGCCGTCGGCGTCGCGGCCGCGGACAGGGCGCAGCGGCGGGGGACACAGCACGCCCGCAGCTCGATTCGGGAGCCGACGACGGCCCCGTCGAACCGTTCTTGCCCGACGAAGACGACCTCTTGCCGCGCGCCAAGGTCGGCGTGCCGCGTGATCTCGATCAGCTCCCTGACGAAGAGGATGCGCCGCTCGATCTGGACGCCGAGCCGCATGCGGACGGCATGGGCGGAGGCAAGAAACGCCGGCGCCGCGGTTCGCGCGGTGGACGCCGCCGCAAGCAACAGCTCTCTGACGGACGCATCGAACGCCCGACGCGGAACGTCGATTTGCCGGCCGAAATCGAAGCGATTCCGGGTGAAGAGGACGATCTCCCGATCCTGACCGAGATCGGCGACGCGCTCGATCCGGCGGACAGCGACTCGGAACGCGGTGGTTCCGAACGTGGCGGCCCAGCCGGCCGCTCGCGTCGCGGCAAGAAGCGCGGCGGCGACAAGCGTCCTGCCGCGCACGTCGATGCCGACGACGAAGACCTGCCGGTGATCCCCGAGTCGCAGCGCACTTCGATCATCCTCGTCAACGCGACGGATCCCGAAGAGCAACGCGTCGCTGTCTGCGAGGGCGAACGCATCGTCGATTTCCAGATGACGGTTCGCGACCAAGACTCGCTCGTCAACGACATCTACCGCGGTCGCGTCGTGAACTTGGAGCCTGCGATCGGCGCGGCGTTCATCGACTTCGGCCAGGGTCGCAACGGATTCTTGCACACGTCCGACGTGCTCTCGATCTATGGCGACAAGGAGTGGAGTCTCGACAAACTGTTGTCGGCGCAGATCGATCCCGAGGAATGGGACAGCGGCACCGGGCAACCGCAAGGCGGCTCGGATGCGCCCGACGACGATGCCGACGATGAAAATCCGAAGCAGGGCGGTCGCTCGAAAGGCGGCAAGAAATTCCGCCGCCCGAAAGGCGGCAAGCAGCCGCGTTTCCGCGCTCGCCCGCGCTTGCCGATCACGGAGCTCCTGAAGAAGGGCCAGATGGTCGTCGTGCAAGTCACGAAGGACGCGATCGGCGACAAGGGTCCGACGCTGACGACGTACATCTCGATTCCGGGGCGCTACTTGGTGCTCATGCCGTCGATGTCGCGCACCGGTGTGTCGCGCAAGATCGAGGACGAGAAAGAGCGCAAGCGTCTGAAGCGCATCCTGACGTCGCTCGACGTGCCTGAGGGGATGGGCGTCATCGTGCGCACCGCCGGCGTCGGCCACAGCAAGGCCGAGATCAAACGCGACCTCGACTATTTGAAGGGCGCGTGGGAAGCGTTCGGCAATCGCTTGAACTCCGGTCACGGCCCGGCGCCGCTGTACCGCGAGTCCGACGTCGCGATCCGCACGATGCGCGATCTGTTCACGCCGACGACGAAAGCCGTGGTCGTCGACGATCCGGAAGTGCACCGCCACATCACCGAGTTCGCCGAGAAACTGATGCCCGAAGACGTGCAACGCGTCAAGTTGCACACCGGCGCGCGTCCCTTGTTCCAGAGCTACGGCATCGAGCCCGACTTCGAGAAGATCTTCTCGCGGCGCATCGAACTGCCTTCGGGTGGTTCGGTCGTGTTCGATTCGGCCGAAGCGCTCGTCGCGATCGACGTCAATTCGGGCCGCACGCGCAGCGACGGTTTCGATTTCGAAGAGATCGCGCTCAAGACGAATCTCGAAGCTGTCCCTGAGATCGCGCGTCAGATCCGCTTGCGCGATTTGGGCGGCATCATCGTCGTCGACTTCATCGACATGATGAAGATGGGCAACATCCGAACGGTCGAGCGCTCTTTCGCGGCGGAGCTCGAAAACGACCGCGCGCGCAGCAAGATCGGACGCATCAGCCAGTTCGGTCTGCTCGAGCTGACGCGTCAACGTCTCGGGCCCGGCATCGCGAAAAAAGCGTTCCACTCCTGCCCGCGTTGCCGCGGAACGGGTCGGATTCGCACGGTGAATTCACGCGCGGCCGCGATCCTGCGGCGCCTCGGCTCGGCGATGATCCTGAAAGGGTTCTCGACGGTCGAAGTGAAGGCGCATCCGGAAGTGATCGCGTACTTGAAGGACAGCTGTTCGGAGTACATCCGCGCGCTCGAGTACCGCTTCACGCGTGAAGTGAAGTTGTACGACGCGCCGGAACAACACGAAGACAGCGTGTTGCGCTACTTGCGCGCCGACGGAAAAGAAGTCCGCCCCGGCGGTCGTCGTAAGCGCTAGCCCACTAGTCGCCGAAGATTGCAGCGAGCCGTCGCACGCGAGATCAAACGTCTCGCGCGCGGCGGCTCGCTGCATTTCATCCAGTGCGTGAAGCCTGGCAGCGCTGGCCCGGCACGGAGCGCGCACTCACTTCATCGGCATCCAGCCCTGGATCTTCATCAGGATGATCGCGACGCCCATCAAGCTCTCGCCTGCGATCAAGCCGGACGCGAGCGGTGTGCTGAAGAGAAGCGCAAATCTCGGCCAGAAACGGCGCAGGATTTCGGCGCCCAAGCCGCCGAGGAACATCGCCAGCACGTTGCTGCCGGGGATGACCATCGAAATGCCGAGGCCCGAGGGCGAGGGGACGTAGGGCTTGAACGGTTTCGGCGCGAAGCGTTCGGCGAGCGCGAGCGCGACGCCGAGCACGAGCCCGATCAAGGCCGCGAGCTTCGCGCCGTCGCCGAGAGCGCCGAGCCCATTGGCAAACGCCTGACTCACACCGGCCCACACGACGCACGACGGCGCCGGCCATTCGTCCGAACCGATCTGCGTCGGATCGGGAATCAACAAAGTGAACGCCGGCACGATGACGATCGCGCCGACGACAACGCCGAACAACTGTCCGAAGAACTGCGCGCGCGGATTGCCGCCGAGCAACCAACCCGTCTTCAACGTGGTCAACAAGTCGGCTGCGTGCAGGCCGACACCGCCGGTCACGTTGGCGGCCATGATGTTGCCCGCCAGATTGCCCGGCATCATCCCGCCGTAGGTGAGTTGCGTGACCGGCCCGAGCGCTTTCGTCGGCGTCACGTCCGTCTCGCCCGTCACACGCGCTGCGATGAAACCCATCACGACCGCGAGCGGGAGCGCGATCACGCCGGCCCACCACGGGATCTGGAACAAGAGCACCATCAACAACACGACGAGCGGGCCGAGCACGGCGAAACCCAGTGGAAACCACCACGCCGGACACTCGATCGCTTCGATCGGAGCGGCGACCTCGCCCTCACGTTTCTTGCGGAAGATCGCCGTCATGCCGGTGAAAGCACGCGCGATACTGCGCCAATCCAGCGCGAACGAAGTCAAACCCGATGCGACGAGCAGTGCGGCGCCGGGCCACACCGTCCAACCGATGATGGCTTTGTAGCTGACGGCTTGGATGGCGCCCGACTCGAACAGCGACGGTGCGAGCACGCCGTACGTCAACAGTCCGCCGAGCAAGAGCGACCACGCTGTGCGAAAACTCATCAACGCTCCCGCGCCGACGAGAACGACTTCGGTCTTGAGTGAGAGCGTCCATTCGGCCGCTTTGCGTCCCGCGATCTCGAACGGCAGGGGAATCGTGCCCGGCAGTTTGAACGGCATCCACGCGAGCGTCACGTCGCGACACCACGTGATCAGTGCCGCGATTCCGGCCGCGATGAAGAGCGCTCGCGATTGACGCGCTCCGTCGCCTCCACCGGTCGCGTGAATGGTGCGGATCGTCTCGGCCGTCGCCGTGCCGGTCGGAAACGCGAGCTCTTCCTGATTGATCAACTGCCGCTTGATCGGGATCGCGACGAACACTCCGAGCGCTGCGATCAGCCCGAACCAAAAAATCAGCGGCACCGTGTCGGGCCGCACCGTCGTCACCATGAACAAGGCACCGAGCGCCGCCATGTTGCCGCCGCCGGTCATGTATCCGGCTCCCGACGCGACAGTGGTGAGGACGTTGTTCTCGAGCGGTGACAGCGGCGTCTTCGTCACACGCAGCGAATGCAGCAGTTGGAACGTCGCGAACGACAGGATCGCTGCGGTGATCGTCACGCCCATCGACCAGCCCGTCTTGAAGAAGACGTACAGGTTCGACAGGCACATCAGGACGCCGATGATCATCCCGACGATGACGGCGCGGGCGGTCAGCTGACGGACACCAGGCTGGTACACGAACTCGAGCCACTTGGATTCGCGGTCTTGCATGAGCTTCGATCAGCCTCCTCGCCGTTGGAACGGCGGGGAGTATGCAGAGCGCGTGGTGCTGGATGGACGTTCCCGTGTCGGATTTTCGGTCCTGGAGCCCGCTGAGCTTCCCGAATGGGCCTCGACACCGCACTTCGGACTTTCGGCCGCCCACTACTCTCGCTAGACTTCTCGCCCCGTTTCGGCCGCAAGGCACGAGACCAGTCCGGGTCCACTCCGAGGACCCACCGTGGGAGGGTTTCCACCACGGCCAGCGAGGAGAAGTGCTTTGTACGCGATCATCCGCGACCGCAATCAACAGACGAAGGTTTCCAAAGGGGATGTGATCCTCTGCGACCTCAACGGCATGAAAGCCGGCGACAAGGTCACCTTCAACGACATCCTGCTCGTCGGCAACGAGGGCAAGCTGACCATCGGCAAGCCGCTCGTGCAGGGCGCGAGCGTCACCGGCGAAGTGCTCGGCGAAGAGTCGGGCGACAAGCTCATCGCTTTCCGCTTCAAGCGCCGCAAGAACGTGCGCCGGAAGCGCGGACACCGCCAGCACTACACCCAAGTCAAGATCACCGGCATTCAAGCCTAGAGCCCCAGGACACCCACGACATGGCACATAAAAAAGGTGGCGGCTCGACGAGGAACGGCCGCGATTCGAACCCGCAATTTCGCGGCATCAAGCGCTACGGCGGCGAGCTGGTGACATCGGGCACGATCATCGTGCGCCAGTGCGGCACGGTCTTCCACGCCGGTCGCAACGTCGGGCAAGGTTCCGACTACACGCTGTTCGCGCTGAAAGAAGGCACCGTCCGCTTCCAGTCGAACCGCAAGGTCCACATCGACCCGGTCGCCGCCGGCTGAGATCGTTCGCGCGCTGCCGACCGCAGCGCGTGACTTTTTCCTGCACTCGAAATCCGCCCACGATGTTCAAGGACGAGTGCGAAATGGAAGTCGTGGCCGGCAACGGCGGCGACGGAGTCGTGTCTTTTCACCGCGAAAAGTTCGTGCCACGCGGCGGTCCGGACGGCGGCGACGGCGGCACGGGCGGCAGCGTGATCCTCGTCGCGAGCGAGAACTTGAACTCGCTCCTGCCTGTCAGCCGACGTTTTCGCTACGCGGCCGACGACGGCAAGAAGGGGATGGGGCAGTTGTGCTCCGGTCGCAGCGGCCACGATCTCCTCGTCGAAGTGCCCGTCGGCACGCAAGTGTTCGATCGCGAGCGCGGCAACTTGTTGCGCGACTTGACGAAAGTCGGACAGCAACTCGTCGTCGCCGCCGGCGGTTTTGGCGGACAAGGCAACGCGCGTTTCGCGACGTCGGTGCGCCAGACGCCGCGCTTCGCGACCGAGGGCAAGAAGGGCGAGACGCGCGTGTTGCGCCTCGAATTGAAGCTGTTTGCCGAGGTCGGCCTCGTCGGATTCCCCAACGCCGGCAAGTCCACGTTTCTCTCGTGCGTGACGGCCGCGACGCCGAAGATCGCCGACTATCCGTTCACGACGCTCGCGCCGCAGGTCGGAATCGCGAGCTTGAACGAGACCGAGACGCTCGTGCTCGCCGATCTGCCGGGCCTGATCGAAGGCGCTTCCGAAGGCATCGGCCTCGGCCATCGCTTCTTGAAGCACGTCGAGCGCTGTCGCGTCGTCATGCACCTTGTCGACTGCTCCGAGAATGCCGACACCGATCCCATCGAAGCGTGGAAAGTGATCGTGCGCGAGCTCGCGCGCTTCTCGATCGACTTGGCTTCGAAACAGCGCATTCTCGTCGCGACCAAAGTCGAGTCGGAAGCCGCCGAGGCGCGCGCAGCCGAGCTCGAGCGCGAATCCGGTGAGCGCGTGTGGCGCATTTCTTCCGCTCAGCGTCGCGGCTTGAAAGAGATCCTGGTCGAGTCGCACCGACGCGTGCGCGGACTCAGCCAACAGACGGCCTGAGTTGTCGCGGCGCGAGTTCCGGGGAGGTCATTCCTTCCACGTCGACGACTTCCCGACCGACGTCCCGCGAAGACGTTGCGCGAACCTAAAGCGCGGAGTCGAAACGGGTCGAAGAAACGCCGGGTGAATGGTTCGCTCACCCGAAGGACAAGGCGTTTTTGAACCCGCAATCCATCCCCGAGGACGAGTTCAGCTTCAAGGACGTGACGCCGGAAACCGGCCGTCGCGCCGGTGAGCGCGCGCGTCCCATGGCGCCTCCCGCCGAGGGTGCGCGTCCGCTAGCAGCGCGACCGACGCTCCAGCAAGTCGAAGAAGCGCCTTGGCTGGCGAGCGCTCCTGCTGCGCCCGTTCATCCGCTCTCCCCCGGCGAACCGCCGAGCATCATGCCGTCGCGCGAGAGCACGCCGCGTCCTTCAGCGCTCACGCCGCCCGACGACTACGCCGATGACATCGTCGACGCCTCCGCGAAATTGACGCAGACGAACATCTCGCCGCGCCATCAGCTCGAAGCTTGGCTCGCCGTCATGTCGAAAGCCGGCGCGAGCGATTTGATTCTGCGCGCGGGCGGACGTCCGTGTCAGCGCGTCGACGGCAAGATCACGTTCTTGCCGGGACGAGTGCCCGACACGGGGCCGCTGCTCGACGTGCTCGAAGGCATTCTCGGCAAGGAACGCATGGAAGGTTGGCGCGTGCGCGGCTCGGCCGACGCGGCGCTGCACCTCGACGGACTCGGGCGCTTCCGTTTGAACGCGTACCGTCAGATGGGCGAGCCCGCAGTCGTCATCAGGCGTATCAACGAGAAGCCGCCGTCGCTCGATCAACTCGATCTGCCGGCCGATTCGCTGAAGAAACTCGCGTTGCGCAAGCGCGGTTTGATCCTCGTCACGGGCATCGCGGGCTCGGGCAAGTCGACCACGCTCGCCGGCATGATCCAGTCGATGAACGAGTCGCTCGAGCGCCACATCGTGACACTCGAAGACCCGATCGAGTTGATGTTCAAAGAGAAGCGCTGCGTCATCAGCCAGCGCGAAGTCGGCACGGATTGCACGTCATTCCAAGACGGTTTGCGCCACGCGCTGCGTCAGAGTCCTGACGTCATCCTGATCGGTGAAATGCGCGACGCCGAGACAGTCATTGCGGCGCTCGACGCGACCGAAACCGGCCACTTGGTGATGTCGACCTTGCACACGGTCAACGCGCCGCAGACGGTCGAGCGCATCCTCTCCTTCTTCCGCGCCGAACAGCACAGTCAAGTGCGCATGCGCCTAGCCGAGAATTTGGCCGGCGTCTTGAGTCAGCGCTTGATCCCGCGCGCCGGCGGCAAGGGCATGATTCCGGCCTTCGAGCTGATGCAGAGCACGCCGCACATTCGCGAGCTTCTCACCGAAGGCAAGACGAGCGAAATCGGCCGCGTGATCGAGCAAGGCACGGAAAAGGGCCTGATTTCCTTCAACATGTGCTTGCGACGCCTCGTGCAAGAGCGCGCGGTCGAGCTCGACGACGCTCTCGCCGCGAGCGATCGTCCGGAGGAATTGATCCTCGCCCTGCGCGGCATCACGGGCTCGTCCGGTCGCCCGACGGTCGACGGCAAAGCTCCGCCACCGAAACCGAGCCCCGGTTCCGAGGGATTGCGCATCCATCGCCGGGAATAGTCGCGCGCGATCCGCGTCGCTCTGGCCCGCACGAGAATCCGGGAGAGTGGGGCGCGCTGTTCTCACGCGCCGCTCCCGGCTACGATGCGATGTGCGGTACGGCGCCAGCGGCAGGCAATCATGAACATCGGACAGATCAAAGTGTGGGCGTGGGCAACGGCTGCCGTGCTCACGATCGGACTCTCTTGGTACGTCTTCGATTTCGTGCGCAAATTGCCCGAGCTGGAAAAGGGACCCGACACGAAGGCCGTGCGCGAAGTGCTCGAAGCGGTGCCGCCGATGAAGACGCAGACCGATCGCCTGATGACGTACGAGCAGGCCAAGAAGGTCCTCGCGCTCAACGACTGGACCGGCATGCCGAAGCCGAAGGTGGTCGAGAAGCCGGTGGATGGGCCGCCCGCCGAGATCCCGAAGACGCCCGTCAAGGACCTGGTCAAAGTCATCTCGATCACGTGCGATCTGTCCGAACCGGCGAAGTCGTTCATCCAAGTGCGTTATCTGCCCCTCGCCGGCGTCGGCACTCCGACGGCCGTGCTGCGCACAGGCGATGTGCTCGCGCCGCAACACCGCGGGATCACGGTCGAAGCGATCGAGCCGAGCATCGCGCGCTTCAAGTTCAGCGACGAACGCGAACCCGAAGATCTCTCCTGCCAAGAGTTCGACGCGAAGTCCGAGATCGTCGTCGTCGACGTGAACGGCGACGTGATCCTGCCGCGCGTCGGCGCGACCATCCCGAAGACGGGCGAGAATTTCATCCCCGGCTCCACGATGCAGATCGGTCGCAATTCGTTCCGCCTCGGTCTCGATGACATGAAGCGGTTCAACGACGACTACGCCCGCATCCTCGGCACCGAAGTGCAGACCGCTCAGCACCGCGATGCGCGGACAGGCAAGTACGACGGCATCGAGATCAAATCGATTCAGCCCGGTTCGATCGCCTCACGCCACGGCGCGCAAGAAGGCGACGTGGTGAAGAGCATCAACGGTCATCCGGTCAACACGACGAACGAGGCGATCACCTTCGTGAAGACGAACAAGGACAAGTACTCGTCCTGGGACGTCGTCATCGAGAACAAGGGTAAGTCGCGCACGGTCACGTACAACTCGGGCGGCAACTGATCGGTTCCGCCGCCGATGGGCGAGCGCATCCTCACGATCGATCTCGGGAACAGCCGGGCCAAGTTGGCACTGTTCGAGCCGCACGCCGAACTCGCGCGGGCACACGATTTTCGCGGTGAGACTCGTTTCGAGACGAACGCCGATCTCGCCGCTCGCATCTCGGAATTCTTGGACCGCAACGCGACGATCCGTGCGGCACGACTCTCGAGTGTCGCGTCGCTCGCCGTCGAATCCGAGGTCGCCCGCGTCCTCGAACGGCGCTTCGCCAAGCTCTTCGTGCGCAATCCGCGCGTGCTGTTGGACGTCGACTACGCACCGCCCGAAGCGCTCGGTCGAGATCGACTTTACGCGGCGCGCGGAGCCCTGGACCTGAGCGACGGCGACGCGATCGTCGTCGACGCAGGCACTGCGCTCACCGTCGACGTCGTGACGGCGAACCCGCCCCGTTTTCGCGGCGGAGCGATCGCGCCGGGCCCGCGTCTGCTCGCGGACGCGCTGCATCGGCACACGGCGCGTCTGCCTCTCGTCGAGCCGAATGCCGACGTGCCTGCATTGGGTCGCGACACACGCGCAGCACTGCAAGCCGGCGTCGCGATCGGATTTCGTGGCGCGGCTTGCGAACTCGTGCGCGCTGTCGCCGAGGAAGCGTTGCTTGCTCAGGACGCCGTCGTCGTCGTCACTGGCGGCGCGCGTGAGTTCTTGTTGCGGCCGCACTCGTGCTTCGGCGAGCGACGCGTGATCGAGGACGCGCTGCTCGTGCACAGAGGCTTGCTCGCGTCGCTGTCGGATTCGCCGTGAGCCTCGAAGTCCGCGAGATCACGGCCGCCGGAAGCGGCGCCGTGTCGATCGTTTTGGTGCGCGGTGAGGGAGCGCTCGCGCGAGTCCGAGCGGTGTTCGATCGTGACGACTGTGCGATCGGCGTTCCGCGACTCGTGCGCTTGAAACATGCCGGAGCGGACCTCGACGAAGCGCTCGTGTGCGCGCTCTCGCAGAACGAAGTCGAAATCCATCTGCACGGCAGTCCGGTGCTCGTGCATGCGGTGCTCGTGGCGCTCGAAACGCCTGAACGCGATGGTCCGCTCACGATCGAGGAACGCGCACTCGCCCAACTGCCCTGGGCCGCGAGCGAATCCGGTGCGCGCATCTTGCTCGATCAAGCCCAAGGCGCATGGCGACGCTTCGTCGACGATCTCGCCCGCACGCACGAACCGCGGCGGCTGGTCACCGAGGTCGAATCCGGATCGCGCGTCGCCGCGTTCACTTTCCGCGCACCTGTCGTCGTACTCGCAGGTGCGGTCAACGCTGGAAAATCGACGTTGTTCAACGTGCTCGTCGGCTCGGAGCGCACCATCACGTCGCCCGAACCCGGAACCACACGCGACGTGGTGCGTTCACGCGGTCGACTCGGTCGCTACGTCGTTGAGTTCGTCGACACGGCGGGGGAGCGCGACATCGACGTGTCGCACGGCCAAGCCGAAATCGAACGCGCCGGTATCGCGCACGCGGTCGCATCGCGCGCGCAGGCCGACCTCGTCCTGTGGCTCGCGCTCGACGAGCGTTCGCCTGCACCCCTCGGCGCGATCACGCTCTACGCGCAATCCGATCGTCGGAGTCGTGCGCTCGAGCCGGCGCTGAGCGCGCTCCGCGATCCCTCCGGCGCTCGCGACATCGTCCAGGCACACGTGCAGTCGGCACTGTCCCTGCCCGACGATCCGTGGGTTCCCGGCGCCGCGCGCGCGTTCGACGACGATTCCCGTGCGCAGTTGAAGGCTCTCGCTGCGTGCCGGACGGACGCGGAAGTGCGCGCGGAGATTGCGCGTGCGCATTCGACGAATTAGTGTGCTCACCCGCCATGAGCGGTCTGCGACATCTCGTCTCCATCGACGACCTTTCTCTCCCCGAGATTCGCGAGCTCTTCCAGCACGCCTCGCGCTTCCAAGAGGACATGCGCGCGCACTCGGCCGTCGGTCGCGGATTGATTTCGGCGAGCCTGTTCTACGAAGCATCGACGCGCACGCGGCTGTCGTTCGAATCGGCGATGCTGCGACTCGGCGGCGGGACGTTGACGGCTGCGGACATGCGCACGTCGAGCGCGTCGAAGGGCGAATCGCTCGCCGACACGGTGCGCGTGGTCGGCGGCGGCTACGCGGACGTGATCGTCCTGCGTCACCCGTCCGAAGGCGCCGCGCGACTTGCCGCTCAATATTCGAGCGTACCCGTCATCAACGCAGGCGACGGGTGCCACGAACATCCGACGCAGACGTTGTGCGATCTCTACAACCTGTGGGTGGAGCGCGGGCGCATCGAAGGTCTCGACGTCGTGCTCGCTGGCGATCTGCGCTACAGCCGCACGATCCACTCGTTCGCCTACGCACTCGCGCGCTTCGGCGCGAACCTCGTGTGCGTACCTGCGCCGGGATTCGAATTGCCCGACTATGTCGTGTTGCGTTTGCGCGAGGAATTCGGGGTCGAGCCGCAGCGCGCCGACGCTTCGCGGTTGGGTGATCTCGCCTCTTCCAGCGACGCCGTCTACTTGACGCCGCAGAAGCCGCATCAGTTGTCGCTCTTCACCGACGCGCGTGGCCTGTCGATCGAACGCGTCGATGCTGTCTACATGACGCGGCCGCAGACCGAACGACATCCGGAGGGTTCGAAGAGCCTCGAGAACTACATCCAGCTCGGAAAGCGCTCGCTCGCTGCGGAATCGTTGCGCGACGCGGTCGTCATGCATCCGCTGCCGCGCCGCGACGAGATCAGTGCCGACCTCGACTCGGATCCGCGCAGTATCTACTTCAAGCAAGCGGCGCGCGGCGTGCCGATCCGCATGGCGATCCTCGGGTACTTGCTCGGCGTCGTGAAGCTCGCGACCGATCAGCGCGCGCCCGAGCCGCACCTCTACGTCGTACCCTCACCGACGAATCCGTGCCCGAACGCGACGTGCATCTCGCGCACCGAAGCGCGCCACGTGTCGGCGATGTTCAAGATCGCGTCGCGTTTCCCGCTGCGCGCGCACTGTGCGTACTGTTCGCACGCGCTCGTGTTCCAGTTCGTCGGCTGCTCGACGACGCTGCACTACCACGAGCCGGATTCCCTGGAGCTGCGCAAAGTGCGCAACGATCACTTCGTCTTCCTCCGCGACGCCGACGAAGCCGCGCGGCTCGGTTTCACGCCGGTCGCGAACGTACCGCGACGCAGCTGAGTTCACCCGGTGCGGGGAGTGCGACACTGCGCACACGAGGCACCGCCGTGCACTCGGGGCGCTGCGGGCAGCGGCTGCGCAGCACGGATCCCCGCAATACCGCAATACCTTACCAGGCACACATGTGCCCGATTCGGCTGCGCAGCGACGTCGTGATGTCGAAGGTCGCCTCGCCGCCGAATCGGGCACATGTGTGCCTGGCAAGGTATTGCAGTCTTGGGCACAGGACTGTGCGTATCCCGCACGTCCATCGTTCCAATCCGCGCATCTCGTCACACGCTGCACGCCCGGACCTGCGCGCATGTCGCGGGTCGGGCACCGCTCTACGGCACAGCCTTTGTCCCTCGGTTGTCCCGCCCGGACTCCGCGGACGCTAGACTTGTCGGCACTGGATCTCACCCCCTCAGGTCCTGCGGCAGCACGCCATTCACCCCGAGTCCTTGCCTCAACGCATGAACACGAATTCTCAAAGCTCGCCGGTCGTCCGCGCATTCACGTCTTCGCGCACGACCCTCGCTTTCGCGGTTTTCTCAGGCTTGCTCGCCATGAGCAGTTGCCACAAGGGCTCGGTCGGTAAATCGATCTCAGGACTCACGCCTGGTTCGGTGGCGGTTGCTCCGAATCAAGCTCCGGGTTCCGTGCTCGCGTTCATGGTCGCGCCGAACTCGGGCGGACGCGCGACGAGCATCCACATGACCGGCGTGCGCTGGGGCAAGCTCGCCGACATCCGCGATCAGAACGGGGTCCTGCGTCACAAAGACTTCCTGGTCGAGGAGGACGTCGTCTCGAACTCTTCCTACTTCGTCGAGAACAATCCCGTCACCGAGAAGACGACGGTCACGATTCTCGCGCCGTTCAGTGAGCTCAACGACTCGCTGTACGTGACGCGGCTCGCGCTGCTCGAAGCCGATCTGACCGTGCTGGAAGACAAGAGCCTCGATCCGGGCGAACTGCCGCCGTTCCCGCTCGTTCCGCGCAACGCCGCGCTCGTGCTCGAGTTCGACGATCTGCTCGATCCCACTGCGATCAGTGCACAGACGATCAAGATCTTGGGCGGCTATCCGCCGACGACGCCGTTCGATGCGCGCATCCTCGCCGATCCGAATCACGGCGACTTGGCCAATTTCGACGGGGTTCCGGGCCTCGAGTACTACACGACGCGCATCCTCATCGACACCACCGTGTCGTCGATCGAAGCGGCGAGCACGAATCCGCCGCTGCCTGTGAACACGCTCGGGCTTCCGGCCAGCATCACGGTGGGGCAACCGAACATCGTGTTGCGCATCCCGACTCAGGTCGACCCCGATTCGGCGCAGTTCTCACTCTTGAAGAACCCGACGAATCACTTCCTCTCCATGTCTGCCAACGGCAGCATCGACTTCGAATCCGGCTCGCGCGACCTCGTGCGTGCGCTGCGTTCCGGCGGCGGCTCGCTCGGCGACATCAACAACGGCTTCTTGCTCGACACGACTGCACCGAGCGTGCTCGGGACCCAAGGCGCGTTCGTGCAGAACCTCGCCGCAGGTCCGACTCCGCAGACTTTCGTGTGCGATCTGAACTTCGCGCTCGCAACGTGTGCGAACCGTCTCGCCGCAGGCGATGTGATCCAGCAAGGCAGCGTGTTCGCGGAAGTCATCTGCCCGCCGTTCCAGAATTGCGCGGTGGACGCCGAGGTCACGGGGCCGCAAGTCGGCAGCCTGGTCTCGACCGTGTACTTCCGCATCATCGCGACCGACACGAATGACGTGCAGGTGATCGAGGTCGGTCCGGCCCTGATCGCAATGCGCTACACCGCGAACGTCTTCGCCGGCAAAGCGCCGTGCTTCGTGCGCTTCCCGACTTTGATCACGCCTCCGGCCGCCGGCGTCTCGCCGAGTTCGCCGGTCATCGTGCGCTTCACCGAGCCGATGGACCCGACTTCGATCAAGCCGTTCGACTCGCTGATGGTCCTGCGCCGCGACCCGGCGTTGCCGACGACGATCTTGAATGCCTACGACTACGTCGTCGGATCGATCGGCAATAGCGCGGATTCGCGCGAGTTCACGTTCACGCCGGCGCTGCCGATGACGCACGTGCCGCCCGCGACCGAGTCGTACTGGGTGCGCATCATCGCCGGCGCGACCGGTGCGAAGGACTTGGCCGGGAACGCTCTCGCCGCGCAGGTTCCCGCTGTGCAGTTCAGCCTCGACTCAGCAGCGTCGCTCCAAAACACCGGCGGTTTCGCTCTGCGCTTCCCGTCGGGTGACGAGTTGTCCGGGGTCGGTGGAGACGCGACGACGACCGGCGTGGGCAAGCGCGAATTCCGCGGCCAATTCCTGATCAACACCGAAGCGCAGACGATGCGCCCGCGGCCCGTGACGCACTTCCCGGCCACGATCGATCGCACGCAAGCCTCGCCGGGTGCGATGGGTGCTTTGGCGACCGGGACGCAGACGCCGCTCTCGAAGCTCGGCAGCAAGATGCAGACGCTGTGGCGCTACTTCGACGCTGGATTCACGCTCGAGGACGAATCCAACTACAACGTCGACGTCGAGGGCGTCTCGTGGGCGCCGATCGGTTCCGCAGTCGTCGCGGACAACTTCTCGCGCTTCGAGATGAGCCTCAGTCACTGTCTGCGGCTGCCCGACGAAACGTTCAACGCGATGACGCAGATGGCCGTCTTCCCGAACTCCGGTTTGGTGACGCAGTACTCGCTCAACTTCCTGAACGCGTCGACCGATCCGCAGCGCACCCTCTACCCGGTTCTGGGCGGTCCGTCTGGGTATGCCGTCATCCCGACCGACATCTTCCAAGGCTCGACGGGTTCGAAGTTCATGCCGTGGCCGATGAACCGCGGCGTCCCGACGCGCAACTTCGTCTTCTACACCTGGCGTGACACGGCGGTCGCATCGCTCGGCGGACCGCAGACGTCGGGCGCGAATCCGCTGATCTGGTACACGGTCAACGGCATCCCGCCGCCGGTCGACGCGATGGGTAACTTCCTGCCGATCCACGCGCCGGGAGCGATTCCGTCGCACGCGCTGCCGCTCTTGCTCGAGTTCCGCTGCTATCCGGACGACGCCGCGCTCGGCCTGAATGTCTTCGACGTCGCGATGGCGACGCCGGTCGTCTTCGTGCCGAACTTCCGCGCGTTCTCGACGGGCGGCGTGAACACGCAGAACCAGATCATCCGCAAGGATCCCGACGTCCAGACGGTCGCCAACGGCGGGTTCAACCCGGGCTCGGCGCCGTTGCCCGGTGCGACGACGCTCCCGGTCGACAACACTTTCTACATGGGTCAATTGAACCTGGTGACGCGCGTCAGCCGCGTGCACTCGATCTGGTTCGATTCGACGAGCGCGACCGTTCAGTACGGGCCGCCGGTCTTGGAACCGCGCGCGTCGGAGCAACCAGCGGGCACCTCGGTGTCGATCGACTACCGCGGGGCGACGGTGCTCACGAACAACATCCTCTTGACCGATTCGGTCGGCATCAATCCGTACGGGAATCGCAATTTGACGATTGTTCCGCCGGCGACCGTGCCGCTCGGCGGCACCAGCGATCCGACCTTCCCCAACAACGACGCGACGTGGAAGTCGAGCCTGACCCTGCTCAACGGTTCCCGCTTCTTCCAAGTGCGCCTGTCGTTCGTCTCGAATGCCGAGACGAACCTCAGCCCCGAGGTCACCTCGTTGGCGTTCTCGTACCGGCGCTGAGCTTCTGAGGCGCCGGACCTACCGGCGCCGAAAATTTTAGCGCGCTGGACCTACCGGCGCCGAAATTGCGACGCCCTGGACCTACCGGCGCCGAAATTGCGGCGCGCTGGACCTACCGGCGCCGAAATTGCGGCGCGCTGGACCTACCGGCGCCGAAATTTTAGCGCGCCGGATCTACGGGGCGCTGAGCATTTGGTGCGCCGGATCTACCGGGCGCTGAGGTTTCAACGCGCCGGACTTGCCGGCGCAGACCGAGCCCACAGCGGCCGATCGTCATCAAGAGGGTGTGTGCGGTATCGCACGCACCCTTCGGCAGGCTCCGCCCGGCGTTTGCAAGCCGCTGGGTAGCGGGGGCCTTTCTGAGCCTAGTAGGGGGGCTGACAGGGCGGTCGCCCTGCTTCAGGCAGCGGCACAGCGTTTGTTCTCCTCGTGTAGCCGCCCGAGCTCGGCTGCGCCGAGTGCGAGGTCCCCGCTTCGCCCTCACGCGACGTCCGGCTCGCGCTCGCTTCCCGACGGCGTTCGCAGAACTCCCGGCTGCGATCCTGCTCTTTGAAACTCGCCGCACTCTGAACCGCGCCGGATTGGGGCACTGACCTGGGACACGACCCGCGATCCCGTCCTTGACCCTTGGGGGGCGCCGCGAAATCATGAGAAGATCGAGAAGACCACGGCTCTGGCGCAGCTAGAGCGTGCTCCTCGCGCGCTCAAGACAGCCGGGTTCGACGCTGCCACTGGATTTCTCTCACTGCTCCTCACTGCACCGCCTCTCTCTGGGATCTGAACAACCCTGGGCTTCGAACCAGTCGTTTCAAAAAACTGACACCCATCCATGAACACTTCACACCAACCTGCAAGCTCCGCTCGTTCGTGCGAGCACCGCTCTTCGAGCTTCGCGTCGCTTCCCACCGACCGTCGCTACTCGGGCGGCCTCGTCGTCGGAGCCGCTCTCGTCGGCGCACTCTTCGTCGGCGGTTGCCACAAGGGTTCGGTCGGCGGCTCGAGCTCGAACCTCACCCAAGGTTCGCTGGTGGCGCTGCCGAACCAAGCGTCCGGTGCGAGCCTCGCCTTCATGGTGACGGGGAATGACGGTGGGCGTGCGACGAGTTTGCACGTGACAGGGATTCGTTGGGGCAAGCTCGCCGACATCCGCGACTCGAGCGGTGTGCTGCGCCACGAGGACTTCGTCGTCGACGAAAACGTCCAGACCGGCAACGACTACTTGGTCGAGAACAATCCGGTCAGCGAAAAGACGACGATCACGATCCAATCTCCGTTCAGCGGTGAAGTCGGTTCGCCGTACCTCACCAAGCTGGCGGCGCTCGAGGCGTCCCTGACGCTGCTCGACGACAAGAGCCTCGATCCCACCGAATTGCCCCCGTACCCGCTTGTTCCGCGCAACGCGGCGCTCGTCGTCGAGTTCGACGACCTGCTCGATCCGGCCACGATCACGCCGCAATCGTTGCGCATTTTGCGTGGCTATCCGCCGACCGTGCCGTTCGACGCGCGCATCATCCCGGACAAAAACCACGGCGATTTGGCCGAATTCGACGGTCTGCCCGGTGCCGAGTTCTACACGACGCGCATCATCGTCGACACGACGGTGTCTGCGATCGAAGCGGCCGAATCGAACCCGCCGCTGCCGGTCAATGCGCTCGGTCTTCCGGCCAGCGTGACGCAAGGCCAACCGAACGTCGTCGTGCGCATTCCGACGCAGACGGACGTCGACTCGGGTCAAGCCGTCCTGCTGCGCAATCCGACGAATCACACCCTCGCCCAGTCAGGCAACGGCAGCATCGACAGCGCCTCGCCGACGCGCGACGTCGTGCGTGCGCTGCGTTCGGGCGGCGGCGCGCTCGGCGACGTGAACAACGGCTTCTTGGTGGACATCGTTCCGCCGAGCGTCCTCGGCACGCAAGCCGCGTTCGTGCAGAACCTCGCCGCAGGTCCGACGCCCGAGAGCTTCGTCTGCGATTTGAGCTTCAACCTCACGACGTGCGCCAGCCGCCTCGTCGCCGGTGACGTCATCCAACAAGGCGGTGTGTTCGGCGAAGTCATCTGCCCGCCGTTCCAAACTTGCCCGGTCGATTCGGAAGTGACCGGCAGCGTGGTCGGGCCGCTCGTCTCGACCGTGTACTTCCGCATCATCGCGACGGAAGCGAACGGAGCCCAAGCCATCGAAGTCGGTCCGGCGCAGATCTCGATGCGCTACACCTCGAACGTCCCGGCCGGCAAGGTCGCGTGCTTCGCGCGCTTCCCGAACATCATCTCGCCGCCGGATCAGGGCGTGTCGCCGAGTTCGGCGGTGATCGTGCGCTTCACCGAGCCGATGGACCCGCTCTCGATCAAGCCCTTCGATTCGATGGTCGTCCTGCGCCAGGATCCGGCCGTGGTCACGACGCCGACCGCCTACGATTTCGTCGTCGGCGCCGTCACGGCCAGCGGCGACCTGCGCGAATTCACGTTCACGCCCGCGCTCCCGTTCACCCACGCGGCTCTGGCGACCGAGTCGTACTGGTTGCAGATCCTGAGCGGCCCACTCGGCGCCAAGGATTTGCCCGGCAACCAACTCCTCTCGCAGGTGCCGCCGATTCGGTTCCGCTTGGACGCGCAAGCGACCGTGCAGCAGACCGCCGGCTTCGCTCTGCGCTTCAGCTCGGCCGATGAAATCTCCGGCATCGGTGGCGACGCCACCACGCTCGGCGTCAACAAGCGCGAACTACGCGGCCAATTCCTGATCAACACCGAAGTCCAAGTTTTGCGGCCGCGTCCTGTGACGCACTACACGGCTGCGGCGGACCGCACTCAGCCCGTGCCCAGCATCATGGCCGCGTTCGCGTCTGGCGTGCAGACGCCGCTTTCGAAGCTCGGCAGCAAGTTGATGACGCTCTGGCGCTACTGCGACGTCGGTTTCAGCTTGCTCGACGAGTCGAACTTCAACGTCGACGTCGAAGGCCTCTCCTGGTCGCCCGTCGGCGGCGGCGTCGTGGCCGACAACTTCACGCGGTTCGAGATGAGCTTGAGCCACTGCTTGCGCCTGCCCGACGAGACGGTCGACGCGAACCTCCTGCAGAATTTCCCGGCCTCGGGCCTGGTCTCGCAGTACTCGCTCAACCTCCTCAACACCACGACGGACCCGCAGCGCAAGGTCTATCCGATCGCGGGCGGTCCTTCGGGTTACGCCGTGATCCCGACCGATCTCTTCCAAGGTCCCTCGGGCACGAACTTCATGCCCTGGCCGATGAACCGCGGCATCCCGACCCGGAACTTCGTCTTCTACACGTGGCGCGACACCGCGCTGCTCGCGAAGGGCGCGCCTGCGGACAGCCCGGGTGCCGAGCTCCCGATCGTGTTCCAAGTGTCGGGCATCACGCCCGCCACGCCGGGCGTGCCGTTCCCGCAGAACAACGTGCCGACGGTCGGCCTCCCGATCCTGATGGAATTCCGCTGCTACCCGGACGACGACGCGCTGGGCTTGAACAAGTTCGATATCTCGGTCGTGACGGCCAGCTCGTCGCGCCCGAACTTCCGCGCGTTCTCGACCGGTGGCACGAACACGGCCGGACAGATCGTCCGCAAGGATCCCGATCTGCAGTCGATCGCGAACGGCGGCTTCAACCCGACCTCGGTGCCGCCGGGTGCGACGACCATCCCGGTCGACAACTCGTTCTACATCGGTCAGATGAATCTCGTGACGCGCATCAGCCGCGTGCACTCGATCTGGTTCGATTCGACGAGTGCGGCGGTCCAGTACGGTCCGCCGGTGATCGAGCCCCGTCCGGCCGACCAGCCCGAGGGCACTTCGATCGTGCTCGACTACCGCGGCGCGACGACGCTCACGAACACGGTGCTCCTGACCGACTCCATCGGCCTCGATGCGTACGGCAACCGCATCACAGTGGGCACGGTGGGCGGCACCGGAGAACCGACGTTCTTGAACGGCGACGCCACGTGGAAATCGAGCCTCACCGCGCTCAATGGCGCGCGCTTCTTCCAAGTGCGCATCTCGTTCATCTCGAACGCGGAGTCGAACCTTGGGCCGGAGATTTCGGCCTTGGGATTCACCTACCGCCGCTGAACTGGGAACTGCACTGCGCGCTCCGACTGAGCGCGCGACCGAAACGCTACAACCTCTCTCACACTCACCTCGCTACCCGGCCTCGCGGCTGTGCCTCGAGCACAGCTTCGAAGTCCACTCCGCTGCAAGGCACGACTCGCCGACGAGATCTCACCGAACCATGTCCAACCGAACCATGTCAAACGCCAGGACTCGATTCACTTTGGGTCAGACCGGTTTCGCGCTCGTAGGCTTCGCACTCGCCGCGGGAGGCTTTGCTTCCTGCTCGGGTGGCGGCTCCAGCAGCGGCTCGTTCGCCGTCAGCTCGGTCAGCGTGCAGCCGAACTCCACGGTGCAGATCAACCGTCCGATCGAGATCAAGTTCTCGGCCCCGGTCGACTTCTCGACCGTCAGCCTGAACACGATCTCCATCACGCAAGTGGGCGGCGCACCGGCGGCGGGTGAGTTCCGCTACAAGACGGTCAAGCTCAACCCGTCCGACCCGTGCTCGGCGGAAGTCGTGCTGACGGACACGATCGTGTTCCAGCCGGCTTGCCCGACGCTCGACGACTACTCGGACGCAGGCTTGGCTCCGGGCGGTCTGCAGTATCAGCTCAACATCATCGGCTCCGACAGCGACGGTGTGACCGTCAAGTCCACCAGTGGCGCGACACTCGGCGCGAGCCAGACGCTGAACTTCGTGACGCCCGTCTCGACCGACGCGAGTCTCTTGTTCGTCGATCCCGCGGTGAACACGGCGCCGCGGGCGTTGGTCGCGGATCCGGCGTGCACCACGCAGACGCGCGTCTCCTACCTCGAACTCGGCGGTGACGACACGAACCGCGTCAAGTTCGTCAAGCGCCCGACTCCGGTGACGGCGCTCGGTGCCGATGTCGAGACGGTGGGCTTCCTGGCGCCGCTCAATTTCTACAGCGATTCGAGCACGCGCGTCGTACTCGTCCTGCAACTCGATCAACCGGTCAATCCCTCGTCCTCGAACGTCAACTCGAGCACCGTGCTGTTGCAGTACCTGGTCGACGAAGCGAACCCGGGACTCGACGCGAGCTGGGCCAACGTTCCGCACACGGTGACGCTCGCTGCGAACTGCACGGTCACGGGTGCGCTCGTGCGCGTCACGCCGACGGGCATCCTGCCGCAAGGTCGCCTCGTGCGCGTCGCCTTGACGCCCGACTTCCGCGACATCACGGGCAACGGCAACATTCTGACGACGATCGTCGGCTCGTTCCGCGTCAAGACCGCTACGAACCCGGGCACGACGACCCCCGGCCTCGCTGCGGATGCCTACGTCGAGCACTTCTCTGTCGCGGGCGGCCTGCCCACTTCGAATCAAGACACAGCTGCGCTGCTCGACGCGCCGCCGGCGATCTGGGGTGACGAAGGGCAACTGAAGGCCACGTTCAACTTCGGTGGAACGGGCGGTCCGGGCGGTGCGTTCATCTACCGCGTGCGCGCTCAGTCGAGCGGCACGACCGTCTTCTTGACCACCTTTCAGTCGATCCTGAACGAGGACGCGTCGCTCTCTCAGCCGTGTGTCAACGGCCAGATCGACGTCAAGGACTTCATCGTCGACGCCAACGCGGTGTTCGAAATCCGCGGTCCGAACGCGTGCGTGATTCGCGCCTCGGGCAGGGTCGACATCAACGGACGTATCTTCCTGCGCGGCGCGAACAGCCGCGGCGTGATTTCGTACTCGTCGGCAAACTTGCCCGAGAACGGCGCCACCGGGAATGCAGGTGGCGGACGCGGCGGCACGGGCAGCCCGCTCGCGACGCAATCGGATCCGAAGGGTGAGAACGGCTTCGGGGCGTTCTCACTCGTCAACGGCGGCGGTGGCGGAGGCGAGAGCAGCGTGTCCACGGCGAGCGGCCGCTCGGCCGGCGGTGGCGGTGGCTCCTTCGCTGTCGATCAACCGCGCTTCTTGACTGCGACGACGCAGAACCTCGTCTGCCCCGAGCAGAGCATCATCGGCCTCGACGCCGAAAACGGCTCGGACGGTCAACTAGCCATTCCCGGCGCCCTCGGTGGGAATCCTTCGCGGGGCGGCAATAAGGGCCCGCGTCCGTTCACGAACAACAATCCGCTGGACCCGCTCCTCGCCGCCCTCGACGACGACACCAGCGCTTCTGGCAATGCGCCGACCTCGGCCCTTTTCCACATCGACGACTTCTGGGGTTCGATGCTCATCGGCTCCACGATCGTGCGCGGCGAACTAGCCAAGCCTTGGGCCGGTGCCGGCGGCGGCGCGGGTGGTGACGTCGTCGCCAGCACGACGTTCCCGACCACGCCCTTCAACCCGATCGTAGACAAGAAGGGTGCAGGCGGCGGCGGCGGCGCTGGATCGCTGACGATCCTCTGCCTGGGCACGATCAAGTTCGGCGTGCAAGGTCGCATCGACGCGAACGGCGGCACGGGCGGCGGCGGCGAGAACACGAGCGGCACCAACCGCATCGCGGGCGGCTCGGGCGGCGGCTCGGGCGGTCACGTGATTCTGCAAGCCGGCAACGAGATCGATTTCTTGGCCTGCGTGACGCCGGGCGTGATCGGTGAGAACTACCGCACGGGTCCGGGTATCTACGCGCGCGGCGGCGAGGGTGGCGAGGGCGCGAACGGCATCGGCGGTACGAATCCGCCGAGCAACGAGAACTCGCCTTCGACGGACCAGTTGCCTCCGAACCATTACGGCGCCGGTGCTGTGTGCGCCTTCCCTGGCAACGCGGTCGGAACGGTCGTCGGCTGCGGTGGCGACGGTGGTCCGGGCGTCATCCAGTTGCACGTCTCGGCTCTCAACAAGATCCGGATTCCTCCGGCGACGGCGAAGCTCTCGCAGATCATCCGCCCGAACCCGATCGGTTCGACCGTGCTCAACACGGACAACCCGCTTCTCTGGCGTCAGCTGCTGCCGATCTTCGGCCGCAACTCGAAGGCGATCTCGAAGTGGGTCCCGCTCGGATCGACGAGCGTTCCTCCGACGGGCAACACGCCGAAGCCGATCACCTTCTTCACGGCTGGCACGAATCCCACGACGGGTTTTGTCAACGCCAGCTTGGGCAGCGTGCCCGAGCTTGCGCCGATCCTGTCGGGCACGATCGCGTCGCAACCGAGCTTGCCGTACATCGCGACGGACGGCCGCTCGATCTTGATGGACACGACGGCCATCACGGACGACGTCTACATCCGCAATCCGGCGTTGGTGAAGAACTTCGTCCTGCGCGTCACGGGTGCGACGGTCAAGCGCTTCGAGATCACCGCCGCGACGTACGATTCGACGACGCACACGCTGCGCGCGACGGTGGCTGACAGCGGTGCGCCGCTCGCCGGTCTCGCGGGTACGGCGGCGATCATCCCGCGCTTCTTCCGTGTGCTCGAAGACGGCCAGTTCGACAAGCTGTCCGCGGCGAGCTCGATCAAGTTCGAGTACCAAGCCGCGCGCGCCGCGGCCTCGGGTCTGCCGGACGAAAACGTCGGTGGCATCACGCCGTGGGTCACCGACATCACGCAGCTCAATTCTTCGATCGTCCCGGCGAACACCAGCCTGCGCTTCTTCCGCTTCCGCGTGGCGTTCGAAATCGGCATCGGTCAGTCGTCGCTGGACTTCAACACGCCGACGCCGAGCGTCGACTTCCTCCGCATTCCGTTCAAATTCTGAGAGTGGTCGTGGGGTGACCCGCGACGACTCGAGCGAGCGCTCGCACTTCGGATCCACTCCGATCTGCGGGCGCTTTCCATTCCTGAGCGCATTTCGCCGGCGGAGGCTCGGGTGACCATGTGATCCTGCAGGCCGACCTCGACATCGATTTCTCTGCATGCGTCCCGGGCGATTCCCTGTCGAGCTACACCTCGGGCGCCGGAATTTTTGCGCGCGGAGGAGAAGGTGGCGAGGGCGCGAACGGTGTCGGCGGCACGAACCAGGGCGGGATCGAGAGTCCGCCCTTGCAGGACATGCTCCCACCCGATTCCTACGGCATCGGCGCTCCGTGTGCCGTCGCCGGCAATTCGGTCGGAGTGATCGTCGGCTGCGGCGGCGACGGGGGGGCCAGGGGTGATTCAACTGCACGTCCACGATCTCGCGCGGATCAAGCCTCCGACGAAGTCCAATCCGTGCGGCGGCGGGCCCACGCGGATGTCGAACACGATCCAACCGAACCCGATCGGGTCGACGCCGCTCGACGTGGATTCACCGACGAGTTGGAATCGGCTCGTGCCGCTTTTCTAGCAGTCGTCGCGCGCACAGCCGACAGGACGAGGACTCGTGCGGAAGTAGTTCCGTGTCGCGCGATCCACGCTGCATGTTGAGGCTGGTCTGCAAAGTTGGTTCGATGCGCCGCGTGTCTCTGGTCCATTCTCTCCTCGCACTTCTGTTTCTCGCGCTGTGTGCGTGCAGGCCGGACACTTCGGCCGCGCCGAAGTACCTCGCGGTCACACTCGTCCTTCCGAAGAGCAAAGAGGGCGTGTTCCTCAACGAGTCGCTCACGATCTTCTTCTCGGGCGAAGTCGACCGCGCCTCGGTCACGGCCGAGAGCGTCTCGATCCGCGCGCCCGACGGCGGCCTCGCGCGAGGATCGGTCGCCGTGAACGGCAACTCGTTGACCTTCACGCCAGCACCTGTGCTCGCGCAGGATCTGTCCGACGGCGGATACCGACCCGACACTGCGTACACCGTCCAGATCCAAGGCTTCCCGTGGGTCGACGGGCTGCGCGGCGTGAGCGGTGAGCCGCTCCGCGAGACGCACGTGTTTTCCTTCCGCACGGTCTCGGCTGCGCCTCCGATCGAGACCTTGCTCTTCGTCGACAGCCAACCGGACAAAACGCGGCCGCTCGGCTTCTTTCCGCCGCCCACGACCGACGCGCATCAGATCAGCGCGGACGACGTGCTCTACCTCGATTCGGACAAGCCGATCGATCCGTCGAGCGTGCGCGACGCCGATTTCGCGCTGCGTCGGGGAGCCGAATTCGTTCCCGTCCGTGCGCGCCTGCTCGAGAACGAATCCGAGTCGCGCGTCCGTGGAAAACCGCGCTACGTGCAATCGACTGGGCTCGACAGTTTTTGGGAGAGTCAGCCGCGTGCAGCCTTGCTCGAGCTGACGCCGGTGAAGAGGTTGACGCCGGATCCGCGCTGGAAATTGTCTCTCGCGCCGGGCGCTGTCGGTCCGCGCGATTTCAGCGGACACGTCCTGTGGAATCCGATGCTCGCGCTCCCGATCACTGTCGGAAATCGTGGACGCGACGCGGGCAAGGGCGTGTTGTACGAAGACTTCATGACGACGAGGTTCGCCAGCCTGCGCGCCGTTCCGGAGACGGACGGACTCGCGCGGTGGAGCGCGAACGGCCGGGTCGAAGTACGCTATCCGGCGGCGGCGGGTCTAGGGACGGCGGGGCATCTGCAACTGGATGGCGGCGTCGATGCGCAAGACGTGCACGCGATTTCGCTCGAGGTGAAGGTCGGCGGGCACGCCAAGCTCGCCTCGACGAAAGGACTCGTCGTGCTGCGTGCGCAGGGCGCGCTGCGCATCGCCGGACGGATCACGCGCGAGGTCACGGAGCCTGAGAACGAGCCCAGGCTCGAGCTGCGTGCGAGCGACGTGAAGCTCGCCGGCACCCTGACACTGACGCGCTGGCTGGAGGAGATGCGCGCGCGCAATCGGACGCTCACCGTGCTGATCGCGGGAGGGGACCTCGTCATCGAAAAGGACGCGGAATTGCGCTCGAATACGCCGCTGTTGTTGGTCGCCGGGGGCCACGTGCGCGTGTTCGGCAGCGTGCGCGGGCCGATCCTCCCTTCTGCGAGCGGTACCGAGTCGGGCACGTCCGTCTGGCTGCTCGGCGACGGTGGCGGCCTCGACATCCAGCCGCCGAGGGTCGAAGCGACGCTGCTCACGATGGATGCGCCGGTCGAAGGCAATCCGCTCAAAGAGACGCTGCACTACGCCGTGTTTTCGAGCCCCATTCCCGACCGCGGCGCGGTCGCATCGTGGACATCGGCCGACGCTGGGGGATCGGTCGACGAGCCGAGTGCGAATCGTTGGAGCGTCCGCTACGTGCGTGAATTCTCGAATGAGCTCACGACGTTCGAGGCGCTCGCCCCGGTCGATCGGCCGCAGACGCTCGAGCCCGTCGGTTCGATCCAGATGCTGATCGAATTGTGGGTCGCACCCGGCGCGACTTTCGAACCGCCGTTCGTCGACTTCGTGCGCTTGACGTGGGAAAGCAAGATCGCGGGCAACGGAGCAACGCGTTGAACTGGCTGAATCTGTCGCGCGAGCTCGCGATCGTCTACTGGAGTGTGATGGGCCTCTTCGTGGGCTCATTCCTGAACGTCGCGATCCATCGCTTGCCGCTCGCAGGCGAGACGGTGTCGAAACCGCGCCGATCGCGCTGCCCCAAATCTGTCTCTTATACACATCTGACGCTGCCGACGAATAGAGAGGTGTAGATCTCGGTGGTCGCCGTATCATT
>ENA-ORBV01002370-ORBV01002370.1-microbial-mat-metagenome-genome-assembly--contig:-NODE-2370-length-39906-cov-7.099023_pt1 | contig 39906 bp, 34 predicted proteins | sample MGYA00237777_ERZ505514 | MGnify/ENA primary metagenome ERZ505514 (study PRJEB26160, sample SAMN06269048) | microbial mat metagenome | isolation source: Oligotrophic lake microbial mat | place... | reverse complement strand
CCAGTGCCAGGCGGCTGGCAGATCGAACCACCGCTCACACTCCGCGACGGGCGGAAGGCTTTTCGCCGTCTTCCCCTGCCCGGTAGCCAAACGGAAGTGACGATCGGCCTGGATGGTCGCAAGCCAGTCGTGCGCTGAAGCCTCTTGTGGAGCCTGCGCGACGAGCTTCCCTTGCAACGCGAGCAGAACGACAAGTTCGCGCAGCCGCGTAACCCCACCTGGCGCCGTCGCCAGAAGATCGAAACGCCGAACCATAGCTGGCTGCACCGCCACCGAATACCGCGTACTGGGTTCCTGTACTTCCAGCACCGAAATCACTGCCGTGCCCCCGCAAGCGACTCGGCAAGGACGGCCTTGAGCTGATCGCGCAGCCCCTGCGCCTCGGCCTGCAACCGCGCATAGTCGCACAACAGTGCGTCGGGATCGTGGCTCACCGCCTCCGGCGCGTGCGGGTTCTTCTGGTCCAGGTTGTAGCCCGCCGCCTTGATGGCCGAGATGTCCACCTTCCACGCCCGCTCGTCCTCCACCCGCGCCGCAAAACCATCGGCCTCGCTGCCCCACCAGGCCTTCTCAGCGTCGAACTCCTCGATGCGGATCGGCTTGGTCTTGTTGTAGCTCTTCACGCCCGCCGGGTAAGGGTGCTCGTAGTACCAGATGGCCTCGGTGGGCCGGCCCTTGGTGAAGAAGAGCAGGTTGGTCTTGATACCGGTGTAGGGCGCGAACACGCCATTGGGCAGGCGCACGACGGTGTGCAGGTTGCACTCGGCCAGCAGCTGTTCCTTGATGCGCGTCTTCACGCCCTCGCCGAACAGCGTGCCATCAGGCAGCACCAGCGCAGCGCGGCCGTTCGCCTTCAGGATGTGCTTGATGAGCACCAGGAACAGATCGGCCGTTTCCTTGGTGCGCACATCAGCCGGAAAGCCGGCTTCGATGCCGGGTTCCTCGATGCCGCCGAAGGGCGGGTTCGTCAGCACCACGTCCACGCGCTCGGCCGGCGCGTAGTCGCGCAGCGGGCGGGCCAGGGTGTTGTCGTGGCGCACGTTGCTGGGCACCTCGATGCCGTGCAGCAGCAGGTTGGTCACGCACAGCAGGTGCGGCAGCTGCTTCTTCTCCACGCCCAGGATGCTGTTCTGCAGCAGCGCTTCCTGCTCGGTGTTCTTGACCTGCTTGCGCAGATGTTCGATGGCGCAGACCAGGAAGCCGCCCGTGCCGGTGGCTGGGTCTAGCACGCGCTCGCCCAGCTGCGGGTTGACCATGTCCACCATGAACTGCGTGACGGCGCGCGGCGTGTAGAACTCGCCCGCGTTGCCGGCGCTTTGCAGGTCACGCAGGATCTTCTCGTACAGGTCGTTGAACTGGTGGCGCTCGGCCTGGCGGTTGAAGTCGATGGCGCCCAGCTTGTTGATCACCTGCCGCAGCAGCTGGCCGCTCTTCATGAAGTTGTTGGCGTCCTCGAACACGCCGCGCACCACCCAGCCCCGCGGGTTGCGCACCGGGTCGGCCGGCAGGGCCTTGAGCTTGGGGAAGAGCGTGTTGTTGACGAAGTCCAGCAGCGCGTCGCCGGTGATGCCTTCGGGGTCGGCGGCCCACTGACGCCAACGCAGGTGGTCGGGGATGGGGCTCTTGTAGTCGTCGCGGGTCAGCTCCAGCTCTTCTTCCAGCGCGTCGAAGACTTTCAGGAACAGCAGCCAGACCATCTGTTCGATGCGCTGCGCGTCGCCGTTGATGCCGGCGTCCTGGCGCATGACGTCCTGGATGGACTTGATGACGGGGGTGAGGTTGGACATGAGGGGGTCGGTGAGGGTCGGTCAGGCCAGTCAGGCCTGGAGCGGCGCGTAGAGCTCGCGCTCCAGCGTGGCAAGGGCTTGCAGGTATTCAGGGCGGCCGCCGAAGCTGCGGATCAGCTCCACGGGCGAGCCCAGGTCGGTGAAGGGCTGCACGCGCAGCACGGCGTCGCTCTCGATGGTGGTGATGCCTTCGTCGGCGTACTTGTCGAGCAGCGTTTCCAGCACCTGGCGGGCCACCGGGCCGTACTGGGTGAAGAGGTTGCGCTTCTTCACGCGCTGGGCGCGTTCGCGCCGGGTCAACGGGGGTTGGTCGTAGGCTACATGCAGCAGCAGGTCAAAGGGGTCGAAGTCCTTGCCCACCTCGTCGGCCAGTGCCTCCAGGAAGACGCCCCGGCATTCCAGTTCTTCGATGAGCGCGGCCTTGCGTTCGGCGCTGTTCCAGGCCTGCAGGAAGCCGTCCAGAGAGTCGTAGGCCTTGCCCAGGTTGATGCGGGTGTAGTCGCGCAGGCTATCGGTGACCAGCTTGCCGTCAGCGTTCAGGTACTGCACACGCTCGCGCGCAACGGCCACGTTGACGCTGCCGCCCACGATGTACTTGCGGGGCTCGGCATCGCCGCCGCCCTCGCCGGGGCCGCCAGTGTCGGGAGGGAGATGGGTCCCGCCTGGCAAGCCGGCGGGTGGCTCGCCGCTCGATGGCGGTGGCTCAATGGGATCGCCAGCCCCAGGCTCGTAGACCTGCACCGGGTCGCCATCGAACGTCGGGTCGGCGAACAGTTCGGTGGCGCGCTTGAAGTCGAGGATCGTGAACCAGCTCTTGCCCAGGTCTTCGCGTAGCCGCGTGCCGCGCCCGATGATCTGCTTGAACAGCGTCATTGACTTGATGTTCTGGTCCAGCACGATGAGCTTGCAGGTCTGGGCGTCCACGCCCGTGCTCATCAACTTCGAGGTGGTGGCGATGACCGGGTAGGTCTTCTCGGGGTCAATGAAGTTGTCGAGTTCGCGCTTGCCCTCGGGGTTGTCGCCGGTGATCTGCACCACGTAGTTGGGCTGGCTGGCACAGATGTCGGCGTTGGCGTTGCTCAGGGCCTGCCGCATACGCGCGGCGTGATCGATGTCTTCGCAGAAGACGATGGTCTTGTCGTAGCGGTTTGTGGCCTTCAGGTATTCGGTGATCTTGGCGGCCACCACCTCGTCGCGACGCTCCAGCACCAGTTTGCGATTCATGTCCGCGCTGGTGTAGACCCGGTCTTCGATGACGTTGCCCAGCTTGTCGGTCATGCCCTCAGGCGGGCGCCATCCAAAGGCGTCCTTGTCCAGGTCGACGCGGATCACCTTATACGGCGCGAGGTAGCCGTCCTCGATGCCCTGGCGCAGGCTGTAGGTGTAGACGGGCTCGCCGAAATAGTCGGTGTTGGAGACGTCGGCGGTCTCCTTGGGCGTGGCCGTCAGGCCGATCTGCGTGGCGGCGCCGAAGTAGCTGAGGATGTCGCGCCAAGCCGAGTCTTCGGCGGCGCTGCCGCGGTGGCACTCGTCGATGATGATGAGGTCGAAGAAGTCGGGCGAGAACTGCTTGTAGATGTTGCGTTCTTCTTCCGTGCCGCTGACGGCCTGGTACAGCGACAGGTAGATCTCGTAGCTCTTGTTGACCTGCTTGGTGGTGCGGTTGATGGCCAGGTCGACCTCTTCACTGACTGTCTGGCCCCGCGCGTCAACCACTTCGACGCCCTTGGCGTGCGGGCTCAGCTTGGCCATCGCGCCCTTGAACGGCCGGAAGTCGTTGACCATGGTCTGGTCGATCAGGATGTTGCGGTCGGCCAGGAACAGGATGCGCTTCTTGGCACCGCTCTTCCACAGCCGCCAGATGATCTGGAAGGCGGTGTAGGTCTTGCCGGTGCCGGTGGCCATGACCAGCAGCGCGCGGTTCTGGCCGCGGGCCACCGCCTCAACCGTGCGGTTGATGGCATTGAGCTGGTAGTAGCGCGGCGTCTTGGCCGGCGCGTACTCGTGCTCGGTGACCTGGCGCACCTCAGGCGTCCAGCCCTTCCAGGCGCAGTAGCGCGACCAAAGTTCGGCGGGTGACGGGAACTCGGCCAGCGTCAGGTTGCGTTCGAGCACCCCGTCGGCCAGTGTCGCGTCGCGGAAGACGAAGCCGTCACCGTTGCTGGCAAAGCTGAACGGCACGTCCAGCAACTGGGCGTAGTTGATGGCTTGCGCCATGCCGGCGCCCATCGCGTGGTTGTTGTCCTTGGCCTCGACGACGGCCAGCGGAATGTTGGGTTTGAAGAACAGTGCGTAGTCGGCCCGGAGCACCGTCGAGGCGTCACGCTTGGCCCGGCGGCCACGGACGACGACGCGCCCGGCGCGCAGAGGGAACTCGCGATACACCTGAACCATGCCGTCCCAGCCGGCCTGTTCCATGGCCGGCCGGATGAACTTGTCGCAGATGTCGCTCTCGGACAGGGTCTTCTTGTTCATTCCCCTCCCGGGAAGGGGTGCGGTGATTTGGTGCGGCAGGTCTTCCCTGACATCCGCGATCCGATCGACCTGCACCGTTCATGAAGTTTGCTGAACTCTCGCACCGGTACTGATTGTGGTGTGTCGATCGGAACCCCGGCGGGGGCCTTGAGCCGAGGTTCTTTCTTGGTTCCCGATAGTTATGTTCAGCCGAGCTTGCCTCTGGCGTACCGCTAAAGGCTTACTGGGTATATGGCTAATGCTCCGTTCCAGCGAAACGGTCCGCGCGACGCTTGCTTCCGCGCATCCCAACTGGCAGTCGGAGTAAACAAGCCATTGATCCAAGTGCCCGTTTAATTATCCGCAGAACCCCTTGAATATCAATGACTTCCGTCACTTCGGAACGTTGGCAACGAACGAATTGCAAGGGGTTTTCTGCGCTCGTTCCGCTGATACGAGAGATGGCGCTAAGTGGTTGTTTTCGTTACGGAAAAACGGTTTGCAAATAGTTCAAAAACTGCTTGCGTTAGCCGCAGAAATCAAAATAGACTTTGACCAACACGGACGTAAGTTAGTGCGCTGAAGGAGTGATAGCAGCCCTTGAAGTTGCGGTAGCGAAGGCAATTGGTCTCATCGTCGCACCGCCTCATCAAGTTCTGTTTCCGCCTCAGGCAGGCCGGACAGGTCCACTCGAACAACCCCCATCGCGCGGCACGCCCGCAAGAAAAAGGCGAACGAGAACCTGCCCCGATTCACCTTATTGGTGAGTGCCTGCGTCGATTCCTTGGGCTCGCCAGCCTGGCGGCTCATGGCCTCGGCCAGCGCCTTGTAGCCGAAGCCTCTGCGCGCCATTTCTGAGCGCAGGATCAAGGTGGCTTCACGGGCCAGAAGTTCAGGCTCTTGCCCGTTGAAGCTAGGCGGCGACCGTGTGGGGATGGCTGACATCTTCGAAGGATACATCTAGTACCTTTGAGGAGTTGAATAACATCGTTAGCAATGTTTTTAAGTTCTTAGCGGCGACGCCGACAAGAACACTGACGCCGGGCTATGTCGCATCGGTCGTCGCACAAAGGACTGATCCGATGACTACTGCCGCTCTTTCCAGCCGGGCTCCGCCCTAGCGCCTCGTCAGCGCCGGGCATGCGCGCCGTCGCGCGCCTGCCCTACTGCTTTGCTTTGGCCATGGCTCCTACACGGGGGCCAGGGCGGAGCACATCCCAAACGCAACGGCGAGGACCACATGGAACAAGAAATCCTGAAGCCCGGCTCGGGCTAGAGCGGCTTTCGCGCTCAAGCCCGCTGCCAAGCGAATACCGGGTCAACGGCGGCAAATGCCGTGACCCACCCACTCAATGACCGATGGCTGCCTTAGAGAACCAAGGCGGCCAGGGCGGACTCACGCCCAGAAAAGGAAAAACCAATGAAACACAACCACGCAGTACTCGCCTTCGCCGCATCGGCAGAGGTTCCTCGCAATGGGGGCACTCAATGAACCCGAAGCACTTCCAACCCTGGACAGCACCGCCAGCGCTGCTGTCCCACATCGATTCGATCTTCCGTCGCACCCAGATGCCCATGCCGGGGCGCGACTATGTGAAGCACACGATGAGCACCGGACCGGCGCGGCCAGTTCAGGCGCACAACGGCGGCACCTGCGTGCGCCACTTCAGCAAGAAGATGGGCGCCACGATGATGCTGGAGAGTCGGCGGGGGGAGGGCGTCCTCGCCTGGATGCTGGAGTGCGAACCGACCGTCAAAGCGTACTTCGCACAGCCGACGACGGTGGACCTCAACATCATGAGAGCCGACGGAAGCCGAGCTACACGGACCCGGTACACGCCTGACTTCATGGTGATCGAGGAACAGAGGGTCTGCCTCAAGGAAGTCCGCGACGGTGCCCGGTTCTATGCCGACAGCCAGAAGCACCCTGACCGCTACTTCCGCGACCCAGACGGCACCTACCGCAACATGCCTGCCGAGAAGCACTTCAAGGCCATAGGCCTGGACTACGAGTTTCTGGTGGTCAGCGAATTGCCCCATCGTCTGGTCGAGAACCTGCGATTCCTGGAAGACTACTACCGCGAGTCCTGTCCTCCTCTCACTGAAGACGAGCGCAAGGCGGTCGTGGACAGGGTTGCGGCGGATCGGTGGGTACCGCTTCGAGCATTGCTCAATGACGGCATTCCTTCGGACTGGGTCTACAAGGCCATCGCCGAACGGGCGGTGCATGTGCCGCTGGAAACCTGCCGAATCTCGGACACCGACAACGTCAAGCTGTTCATCGACGAAGAGACGGCCCAGACCCACGCGCGCATCGGCGCGCTGTCGGCGGAACCGCCGCCTCCGATTCCGGGCACGCTGATGCTCCGCTCGGGCTCCATCCTGACCATCCACGACCGCGAGTACCACGTGCTGCTGCAAGGCGAGCGGGACGTGCTGCTGCGAGATGCGATGGGTGTGACGGTGAGCAAGTCGGTCGATGAAATCTCTCTGCTGCATCAGCGTGGGGATGCCAAAGGCGAGGCGTTCCGCCTACCCAGCGACCGCACGGGGCTGTGGGCCGCACCACAGCACAAGATCGAGAAGGCGATGCGGCGCCTCCGCGCCGCCCGTGACCCCAACCAGACCGAGTACTCCGATCGGTCCATCGCGCGCTTCAGGGCGCGCATCCAAAGCGTAGCCAATGACATCGAAGCCGTGGAGCTGCTGATCGACGATGAGGACAAGCGCGGAAACCAGAAGCCGCGGTTCTCCGAGATGCACGAGGAGTTCATCCAGAAGGCCATCGACGCTCACTTCAATACCGGAGACCTGCCTACGGCCAAGGGCGCTTACGAGAAGTATGCGAAGTCGCTGGAGGGCGTCCAGGAACCGGGCGGAGCGCTGATCGAGCCGGTCTCGATCCAGACGTTCAGCCGGCGGTGCAAGCAGCGCACCTGCGTGAGGGCGAGAGAGGGAAAGCGCGCGGCCTATCAACACGCGCGCATCGTGCCCCTGCTGGGCAATGAGCATGTGGCGCATGGCCTGCGGCCGCATGAGGTGCTCTACGTGGACCACACCATCGCCGACATCGAGACCCGCAGCCCCCAGGGCAAGCTTCTCAGAAAGCCGACCCTGACGATGGCTGTCGATGGTTGCACACGCCACGTGCGGGCGTTCGTGGTCATGTACGAGCCGCCATCGGCCAAAGTGGTGATGCTATTGATTCGCGCTTACATCGCCAAGCACTACAGGGTGCCGCGCGTCATCGTGGTGGACAACGGGAAAGAGTTCCACAGTCACGAGTTCGAGTTCCTCTGCCGGACCTACGGCATCGAGATACGCTACCGCGCCCCGGGACAGCCGCGGGGCGGTAACCTGATCGAACGCAGTTTCGGGGCGATCAATGAGGAAGTTCTGGCCGAGCTCGAAGGCAACTCGCGATCCATGAAGACCAGCACGCGTCTGCGGACCGGAAACATGCTGCCCATGAACCGCGCCTGCTGGTCGCTGATGGCAGTCCACGGCGCGATCTCGAAATACCTGTACGAAGAGCACGCTAACCGCGTGCACCCCGAGTTGGGCGTGACACCCAACGAATACGAAGAACAGCGCAAGGCAGAAACCGGCGTGCGCGAACACATGCTGATCCGCCTGGATGAGAACGCGATGCTGCTCACTTCGCCGCATCCTCAACGCAGGCCCAAGCGCAAGGTGGTGAAGGGGCGTGGTGTCAACGTGTATGGCATCTACTACACGCACCCCGCCATGCAGAGCGTGCGTGCCGGCACGTCTGTCGAGGTACGTGTCGAGTGGTGGAACGCCAGCGTGGTCTATGCGCACGTCGGCGGACGCTGGGTCACCGCCGTGGGCACCTCTTCCCGCTTCCTGTCCGAGCGAGGCAATCACGAGGTCGAGATGGCGTATCGCGCGCACAACAAGCAGGCCAAGGAGGATGCGCGCAAAACAGGTCAGGAGCGCGCTGGCAAGTCCTTTCGGGCCGTCAAGCTTTTGCCCGAGCATTTCGACCCAGAGATCGCGATTCAGCAAGCGGAAGTGAGAAGGCTTTACGAAGCCCAGGGCGCCATTGGCGCGACAGCGATGGCCATGCCTCGCGCTGCAGCGGCGAACGACAGCCGTTCGTCACAGCCTGCTGCGCTGCCTGCTGTGACGGCGCAGCCCGACGAGGCAGATGCCCATGTGGGTAACGCCTCTCTCGCCAGCGCCAACGTGGCTTCTCTCGCGGTGGGCTCGTCGGCAAATGCCCCGGAAAGCGACCCGACGGACGACGACGACGAACCCGTGTTCCAGATCAGTGGCGCGAGCCTCGGTCTGCGCTGAGCACATCCAAACAATCTATTTCAAGGAAATCACATGAATATGAACCTCCCGACTTCCAGCGGCGATTGCGTTACACCGGCTCCGACTCCGTGTCAGGCCACCCCTCAGCGGCTGACCCGCGACGAAGTACTCAGCCGGCCTGCCGAAGAGCGCCTCAGTTGGTTCTCTTCGATCACCTACGTGCACCCGAAGCTGCTGCAGACTGTCGCCCACCTGCAAGAACTGATGGAGCCAGCCAACGACATCAAGATCATCGCCCTGATCGGCCCCACTGGAATCGGCAAGACCACGCTGATCGACAAGTGCCTCCACAGTCTCGTTCAACGGTTCGCACCCGTGCGGCTACCTCATGAAGTTCCTGTGGCGATGGTCGCAGCCCCAGCCAACGGCGAGCGGTCGTTGTCGTGGCGGACCATCTACCGTCGGATGCAGATCGCGTGCGGCGGTGTCCTGTTGGACCAACAGCGCAAAGCGGACATCACCAACGACGAACTGGCTGCAGTGCGCGCCGACAGGATCGGGCTGGCACAACGCCGCGAATTCCTGGAGGCTGAAGTCCGCCATCGTCGCGTTCGGCTGCTGGGCATCGACGAGTCGCATCATCTGCTGCGCTTTGGCAGCAGCGACGCGATGATGGACACGCTCAAGAGCCTGGCAGACATCCAAGCTGAGACGAAGCTCATGCTGGTCGGTACGTACCAGATCGCGCCCCTGCTAACGACCTACGGTCAGCTCGCTCGCCGCAGCGCCATCCTTCACTACCAGCGCTACCACCTGTCTGACCAACCCAAAGACGACAGCCCGACGGAGGACGAAGCGGCATTTCGTGAGGTGCTGAAAAAGGTCGAGGAAGACTGGCCCTGCGAGGATGCGCCGAACCTTCAAGCTGCGTGGAAGTTCATCATCCGCGCGTCACTTGGCTCGGTGGGCCTGATGAAGATGCAGGTGACCCAGCTCGCGTCCCTGCAGATGGGGCACAAGCGGGAGCGGGTCCGCAAGCTGGATGTTCAGCGCGCGTTCAAGCCACCGAAGATGCTCAATCAAATTGAAGCCGAGATGGTGGCTGGGGAAGAGTCGCTGCGCGGCGCCTGCTACGGCGAGGCAGATCTGGACGATCCTGACAGCGCGGCGCTCTGGACACCGACGCTGGAGAAGCGCCGTGCATGACCTCGCCGACGCGACCCAACTCTGGTCAGAAGCCACAGGCCCTCTCGTCGCGGCCACGCCGCTTTACGGGATTCCTCCTCGCTGCGCTGGGACGGGGGAGGTGGAGTCGCTGTTCAGCCACCTGCTGTCGCTGAGCTTCGCACAGCGCCTGGCGCCCAGGCAGGTTGTGTCGCATGTACTGCCCGAGGTGGAGGAAAAGCTGGGCGTCATGGCGATGGCGCCAAGACACCAGGTGGGATGGGCCTGGGACAAGCATGCCGGCAAGCAGATGGTCGGCATGCATCAGTCGGCGGCGCGGTGGGCGCGTGTCATGGAAGCCGCCACAGGGCTTGCAGGGTTGCGATTCAGCACCTTGCTTCCTCTGGAGTTGCTGACCACGGGCAACCTGGTCACCGACGAGGAGCGGGTGTGCATCGACTGCCTTGCTGCCGACAAGGCCGATGGCCAGATGCCGTACGGGCGGCTGCTGTGGCGCTTGCGGCCTGCGACCTGCTGCCCTCTGCATCTGAAACGGCTGCTGGTGCCCACGTGCGGCCGCAAGGGGCGGCTGCTAGCGTCGGACTACGGGCGAATCAAGCTCAGCGGCGTCTGTGGAAGCTGCGGCTCTATCGGCCATGCCTGCCGCAAAGAAAAGTCGGAGGAGGCCAGTCCGGAGGAAGTGTGGCGGGCTGAGCAATGTCTTCGAGTGCTCGCAGCTCTTCCTTCGATCGAGCAAGCTGGTCCTGCGCCCGTCCGAGCCGCGGTACGGGCACTCTGCACGGAACGGGGGGCCGTGAGCAGCCTGGCCTTCCGAGCCGGTGCGCCGAAGTCGGTTTTGACTCAATGGCTCAAGCACGAAGAGTGGCGTCTCAGCTTCGATCAACTGCTCGACATCTGCGCCGTCGAGGAGCTGGAACTTGCAGAACTGCTGCAAGGTCGCCTGGTGGCCTCATCTGGCGCGGCGGGGCTTGCGCCATCGCGCGTCCGACGCAGGCGCGATCCTGTCGATCACGATGCGGTTCGGTCCGCGCTCGTCCAGGCCCTGACGGAGAAGCGCTCGGTGACCGACGTCGCTAAAGAACTGCACGTCGACCTGGCCACCTTGGCGAAACATCGGGATCTGTACGTTCCCGTGCGCGAAGCCTCCGCCAAGCGAAACGCAGAGGCCGAGGAGGCACGACACCTGGCTGCCATCCAGAAGGTCGAGACCATGGCTAGCAATCTCGCAAAGCGAGGCAAGCGTCTCACCCATCGCAACGCGTTGTGTGAGGGCTCCTATTGCTTCGCGCCCAGCAGCGTCGAGTCGGTCGTGTTCAGTGTGATGCGAACTGCACTTGGTGATCGGCGGGCCAAGGGGCCCGCCGTGGCGGCGAGGCTGGGGCCGCGCTACCTGCAGCGAATCAGCGAGGCGGCGGATAGGCTGAGGCCGGGGATCGGTCAGGTCCAGATCCCTTTGGCATTCCGGGGAGACTGATCGACCGAACCGGCGGCAGCCCCAAACAAAAAAGCCGCCCTGGGTTCTTACCCTCGGCGGCTTTGTCGTTGGTGGCGGGCAGAAGGCCCCAGTGCGGACATCCGATAAAGCACATCATGGCAGTGCTTGGCATCAAGCATATGGTGGCAAAACCGCCATGTATTGCTTTACTTCACACAGCGTGTGCTTTGAACACGCGTCATTGGTCTGGTGCGACCGGCAGGAATCGAACCTGCGACGTGGCCTTCGGAGGGCCGCATGATATCCACTTCACCACGGTCGCTTTCCGCTGGGTGGAGCATTCTAGCGCCGCGTGTTTGGCGGTCTGGTCAGGGCGCGGGACAGCAGCCGGATGCGCATGAGGGCCCCTCTATAATCATCGGGTTTTTGCCCAAGCAGGGCAGCGCAAGTCCGAGGAATTCATGAGCGATACGAACCCGGCCGATCACGACGGCCCACACGAAGGCCCGATCCGTACCACCAAACAGCTCGTGGTCGCGGTCGTGGCTTCATTTGTGGTGCCCATCGTGGCCATCATCCTGCTGGTCAACTACGTCGACTTTGGCAACAAGACCGGCCCCGGCAGCGACGGCCTGGGCGCCGAAGCCGTGGCCAAGCGGCTGCAACGGGTGGGCTCGGTGGAAATCCGCGATGCCTCGGCGCCAGCCGTCTTGCGTGTGGGTGATGCGGTGTACGCCGCGCAGTGCGCAGCCTGCCATGCTGCGGGCGTTGCGGGGGCGCCCAAATTCGGCGATGCCGCAGCCTGGGCGCCGCGCATCAGTACCGGCTATGAAGCGCTGTTGACCTCGGTCCTCAAGGGCAAGGGCGCGATGGCCGCACAAGGCGGTGGCGAATTCAGCGATGTGGAGCTCGGCCGCGCGGTGGTGCACCTGGTCAACAACGCCGGCGGCAAGATGGACGAGCCCAAGGTGCCGGTCGCGCCGCCTGCAGCAACCGCTGCCAGCGCGCCCAACTGACGTCGCGTCGCCACGCAAGGCCACCGTGCGTTTTGCGCAGGGGCCCGTGCAAAAGCCGCCGGCCGGCGGCTTTTTGTACCCAGCGCAGCAGGCCACTGCATCCAGCCGCCAACGGCTGCCGTATGGCCAGCCATGCACAGCCGAAACAAGGCCCCCCGATCAGCCCTGCGGCTGCGGTTTGAGCACGTAGCCAAAACGTGCGGGCATGTCGGCAAACGGCATCTCGCCGGGCTGCCAGTGGCCGCTGTCCACGGCCATCGCAGCCAGGCCCATGTCCAAGGTGTGCACCAGGCCATGGCCGATGTCGGTGTGCAGGAAGAGCCGCCCCCAGTCGTCCAGCCAACTGCTGCGCACCTGCGCCGGCTGGCCGGTGTGCGACACCACGGGCCAGCCCGGCGCTTCGTCCACGCGCCACACCCAGGGAGCGGCTTCGAGTTCGACGTACACCCGCTGCGGCCCGTTCTGGAAGAACCAGGCACCGCTGTCGTCGTGGCCGTAGTTGCGCTGGATGAAATCGCGCAGCTTTTCATGTTCGATGCGGCTGCCCTTGACCTGCGGAAAAGGCCCGGCTGCCTGGATGCGGTCGTCGCGCATGTACCAGTTGCCGCGTGCGTCCAGCGCCAGCCAGCCGTGGCAGTGCGGCACCTGGGGCCACTTCAGCAGCGCTGCCTTGACGATGTCATCCATGGCACGGAAGGTACCCCATCTGGCGACGGGTCAACTGTGCGCCAGCAACCAGTCGCTCACCGCCTGCGGCATGGCCAGCACATTGGACGGAAATCTGCCCTGCGGAAAGCCCACGTGGCCGCCCTGTGCCGGCTGCCACAGCGTGACGCAGCGCCCCACGTCGGCGGCAGCCGGCAGGCTGGCGGCGGGCACAAAGGGGTCGTTGCGGGCGTTGAGCACCAGCGCCGGGATGCGGATGCGTGCCAGGTGCGGCTTGGCCGAGGCGCGGTCCCAGTAGTCGGGCGTGTCGCGGTACCCGTGCAGGGGTGCGGTGAAGATGTTGTCGAACTCGAACAGGTTGCGCGCGGCGGCCAGTTTGTCGCGGTCGAACAGGCCCGGGTGCTGTTGCCACTTGGCCAGCGCCTTGGGCTTCATGGTGGCCAGGAACATGCGCGAGTACACCAGCCAGTTGAACCCGCGGTCGATGGCGCGGCCCGAAGCCGCCAGGTCGATGGGCGAACACACCGCTGCCACGCTGGCGGCGGTTTCGCCCGCGCTGTTGCCGGCTTCCTGCGCCCAGCGCAGCAGCGCGTTGCCTCCCAGCGAGACGCCCACCACCAGCAGCGGCAAGCTGCTGCACTGGCGCAGGCGCTGCAGGATCCAGCCGATCTCTTCAAAGTCGCCCGAGTGATAGGCGCGTGGCGCCAAGTTCAGCTCGCCACTGCAGCCGCGGAAGTGCGGCACGCTGTAAGCCCAGCCGCGCCGCTGCGCAACGGTGGCAAAGGCCTGCGCGTACTGGCTGCCGATGCTGCCTTCCAGGCCGTGGAACAGCACCAGGTGGCGCGCCGGCTGCGCGCCGTTGTCGGTGGCGCTGCCTTGCAGGTGATCGACATCGACAAAGTCGCCGTCGGGCGTGGGCCAGCGTTCGCGAACAAACCTGGGCGGCGTGTGCTGCCCAGCGGGCAGGCGGCGTGAACAGGTTGCTGCCCAGATGGTCTGCAAGTTGCCACCCGGCAACCACCAGGGCGCGGCGTAGTTCAGCACCGCTAGTGCAACGTGTTGCCGGCCGTGTTGCCGGCCGTGTTGCTGGAGATGCTGCCGCTCGGGTCACTGCCCAGCACCGGCGGCTCTTGCGCCGCGGCGGGACTGGCGTGGTGTGCAGCCAGACGCCAGCCCTGGGTGGTCTTGATGTAGACGTTGGTGGCCAGCACCCAGACCGTCTGTCGGCCCTTTTCATTGACTACGGTGATGCGCTCGAGCAGGTGGTGCACAGCCGTGCCCATGTGCTGCAGCCGGTGCAGCTGTTCTGGCACCACCGGCACGCCGCCGTTGGCAAAGATGGCCTCGAAAGTGGCGCGGATGGCGCCCTGTCCGATGACCCGACCGCCGCCCGGGTGCACGCACACCACCTCGTCGTCGTCGGCCCACACGGCCATGAGCTTGTCGATCTCGCCGCGCCGCAGCGCTTCGTAGAACTGCGCTTCCACGTCATCGGGGCTGCCCAGCAGCGTGGCAGCGGGGATGGGATTGCGGGCCACCGGGTCAGGCCTTGCCGCGTGTCATCGAAAGACCACGCACTTGTGGCCGTTGATCAGCACGCGGTGTTCCACGTGCCAGCGCACCGCGCGCGCCAGCACCATGCATTCGATGTCGCGGCCGACGGCGGTGAAGTCCTCGGCCGACAGCGTGTGGTCCACGCGCTGCACGTCCTGTTCGATGATGGGGCCTTCGTCCAGGTCGGCGGTCACGTAGTGCGCCGTGGCGCCGATCAACTTGACGCCGCGTGCGTGGGCCTGGAAGTAGGGCCGCGCGCCCTTGAAGCTGGGCAGGAAGCTGTGGTGGATGTTGATGGCCCGGCCAGCCAGGGCCTGGCAGAAGTCGCCGCTCAGGATTTGCATGTAGCGCGCCAGCACCACCAGATCGATGCGCTCGCTGGCGATCAGCGATTCGATCTGCAGCTCTTGCTCACGTTTGGTCTGTGCACTGCTGCCACCCACCAGCGGCAGGTGGTGGAAGGGAATGCCGTAGCTGGCCGCCAGCCCCTCGAACGCCCGATGGTTGGACACGATGGCCGGGATGTCCACCGTCAGCGAACCGCTCTTGAAGCGGAACAGCAGGTCGTTCAGGCAGTGGCCGTGCTGGCTGACCATCAGCAGCACCCGCGGCTTCTTGACCAGCGGGTGGATGTGCACCTGCAGGCTGAACTGCTGGCGCGTATGTTCAAACAGCGTCAGCAGCGTGTCGGCGTTGGCCAGTTGTGGCGGCGCCTGGAAATGCACGCGCATGAAGAACAATCCCGTGGCATCGTCGCCTTCCAGGTCGCCGAACTGCTGCGAGTCGATGATGTTGCAACCGGCCTGGTACAGCAGGCCAGAAACCGCATGCACGATGCCCTTGGTGTCGGGGCAGGCGAGCGTGAGGACAAACTGATGATCGATAACCATCGCCAAGATTGTAGGGACCGGGCATGAATCGAGTCGAACCCCAGGACTGGCCCGAAAAGAGCCGCGAACTGGCCCAGCTGCTGTCCAAGGCCGGTCTGGGCGACCGCGCCGCGTTTGCGCGCCTGTACGAACGCAGCAGCGGCCACCTGCTGGCTGTGGTGCTGCGCATCCAGCGCGACCGCGCACAGGCCGAAGACCTGCTGCAGGAGATCTACGTCTCGGTCTGGAAGGCTGCCGCCAGCTTTGATGCCGCGCGCAGCCAGCCGCTGACCTGGATGACCCACATCGCGCGCAACCGTGCCATCGACAGCCTGCGCCGCGCCCAGGCGCAACCGCGCATGGAAAGCACCACGCGCAACGAAGACGACGACCGCCCCGACGCCAACGAGTCGCTGGCCGATGAGGGCCCGGGCCCGCTGGACCTGCTGGGCCTGGCCAGCCAGAAGCGGCAGCTGTCGGCCTGCATGGAACGCCTGACACCCCCGCAGCGACAAAGCGTGGCGCTGGCCTTCTTCGACGGCCTGTCACATGCCGAAGTGGCAGCACAGCTGCGTGAACCCCTGGGTACTGTCAAAAGCTGGGTGCGCCGCGCGCTGAACACCTTGAAGGGCTGCCTGGACCGGGCTGCCGTGCGCGACACGGAAGGAGCGGTCTGATGGACTACGGCAGACCCACCCTCGCCGACGCGCTGGCGGCGCAGTACGTGGCCGGTACCCTGCGCGGCGCTGCCCGCCGCCGCTTCGAAACGCTGCTGCCCAGCCACCCCGCGCTGCAAGGCGCGGTGCGCGAATGGCAAAGCCGCTTGATGCCCTTGACAGGCGCGCTGCCGGCTGAAACCCCATCACCTGCCGTCTGGCGCGCCATCCAAACCCGCCTGTGGCCAGCGCCTGCCGTGCAGCCCTGGTGGCAAGGCCTGGGCCTGTGGCGAGCGCTGTCCGGCGTGGCCATGGTGGCGGTGGTTGGCATGGCCGTTTTCGTCAACAACCCTGCGCCGCCACAGGCGCCGGTGGTGGTGGTGCTGCAAAGCACGGGCACTGCGCTGCCCGATGGTGCCGGTGCGCCGGGCACCGTGGTGGCCAGTTTCAGCGCCGACGGTCGTGCGCTGGTGGCTGTTCCGCTGACCAAGGTGGCGCTGCAGACCGACCGTGTGCTGGAACTCTGGTGGGCGCAAGCCGAAGGGCCGCCGAAGTCGCTGGGTCTGATCAAGGCCGACGGCACCACGGTGCTGCCACCGGGCCGCCTGCCGGGTGGTCTGCGCGGCAGCGGCATCGACCACATGGCGGTCAGCGTCGAACCGCCGGGCGGGTCGCCGACGGGGCAACCGACGGGGCCGGTGGTGTTTTACGGGAAGCTGCAGTTGTGACGCGCTCCTCAACGCCTCAGAGGCGCGCCCCAGACTGCCCGCGCCCGCCTTTGCTGAACCTGTGGGGCGCTTGCCGAAAAGGCACCTGATCGCCAAGAGCGGACGGGGGGTTCTCAAGCGGCAACGACCGACAGGCCGCGCTCGACCAACTGCAAGCCGACGGTTTCGCCCAGGCGCCACTGACGTTGAACGTCAGGTGAAACGACGAAGATTTCACCCAGGCTGGTGTGCACCGTTAGCTCGTGCACATTGCCCAGGTAGGCCAGCTTGACCACCGTGCCTGCCAGCGCGGCCGCGCCCGGCGCCACCACTTGCCAGGCTTCCGGCCGCACGGCCACCTTCACCGCGCCGCTGCGCACGGGTCGGCGCGAACGCACGCTGAACGGGCCCAGCTGCACCGTGCCGTCGTCCAGCGCCTGGCCCGCAAAGAGCATGGCCTCGCCCATGAAGCCGGCGACAAATTCGCTGTCGGGCTGTTCGTACAGCTGCTGCGGGGTGCCGGCCTGGGCGATGAGGCCGGCGTTCATGATCACGATCTGGTCGCTGACGGCCAGCGCTTCGCTCTGATCGTGCGTCACGTAGGCGACGGTCAGTTTCAGGCGCTGCTGCAGGGCGCGGATCTCTTCGCGCATGCTGCGGCGCAGGCGCGCGTCCAGGTTGCTCAGCGGCTCGTCGAAGAGCAGCACGCTGGGTTCCAGCACCAGGCTGCGGGCCACGGCCACCCGCTGCTGCTGGCCGCCGGACAGTTCACTGGGGCTGCGCTGGTCGTAACCCGTCAGGCCGACACTTTCCATCGCGGCCTGTGCGCGGCGCGTGGTGTCCTTCTTCCCGACGCCGCTGACGTTCAGGCCGTAGCTGACGTTTTCAATCACGCTCAGGTGCGGGAACAGCGCATAACTCTGGAACACCATGCTCACGTTGCGTTCGGCCGGGCCCAGCGTGGTGACGTCCTGGCCGTCGATGAAGATGCGGCCGCCGCTGGGTGAATCCAGCCCCGCGATCATGCGCAGCGTGGTCGTCTTGCCGCAGCCGCTGGGGCCCAGGATGGTGGTCAGCGTGCCCTTGGGCACGATCAGGTCGATGCCCTTCACCACCAGCGGTGAATCGCTGCCGCCGTAGCGCTTGGTGACTTGCCTGAACTCGATGCCGGCGCTGCTGCTCATGTCGTGCTCACGATGCGATTGATCTTCTGCGGCCCAACTTGCGCTCGCCCACCAGGAACTGGATCAGCGCCGTGGCCATCGACATCAGCACGATCAGCACCGTGCAGTAGGCCAGTGCGACGCCGTAGTCGCCGTTGCCGACGCGGCCGATGATGTAGGTGGTGGCCAGTTCGTTTTCTGCGGTCACCAGAAAGATGACGGCCGAGACGGTGGTCATGCTGCGCACGAAGCTGTAGACCAGTGCCGCCACCAGGGCCGGTTTCAGCAGCGGCAGCACCACCCGCCGCAGCGTGGTGCCGGTGCTGGCGCGCAGCATGGTGCTGGCTTCGTCCAGGCTTTTGTCCAGCTGCTTGAAGCTGGCCGTGCCGGCACGCACGCCCACCGGCAGGTTCCTGAAGATGAAACACAGCACGATGATCAGGCCGGTGCCGGTCAGCTCGAAGGGCGGCACGTTGAAAGCCAGGATGTAGCTCACACCCAGCACCGTGCCCGGAATGGCAAAGGCCAGCAGCGCGCCGAATTCAAAGGCCTTCTGCCCTGCGAACTGCGTGCGTGCCAGCAGCCAGCTGATCAACAGGCCCAGCGCCGAACAGATGGGCGCGGCAATGGCCGCCAGCTTCAGCGTCGTGAAGAGTGAATTCCATGCCGTACCGGCCCAGATCAGGCCGTGTTCGCCCCACTGCAGGTCGAAGGCAGTGATGAAGTGCTTCAACGTGGGTGTGTAGTCGCGGCCCCAGGTCTGCACAAAGCCGCCGATGAAGGCAAACAGGTACACCACCACCGTGAAGGCCAGCCAGGGCCCGGCCACGCCCAGGCATAGCTTGCGCACGGCGCCGGGCAGCGGCATGGCCACACCCGCGTCGCCCTTGCCCGAAACGGTGGTGTAGCTGGTGCGGCCCAGCACGCGTTGCTGAATGAAAAACACGGTCAACGCAAAGCCGGTGAGGATGAGTGCCAGGCTGGCCGCACGGCCCTGGTCGTACTGCGCACCGACGATGGCAAAGAAGATGTCGGTGGACAGCACCGCATACTGCCCGCCCACCACGATGGGGTTGCCGAAGTCGGCCATGCTCTCGATGAAGCCCACCAGGAAGGCGTTGGCCAGGCCCGGCTTCAGCAGGGGCAGCGTCACCGTCATGAAGGTTCGCACGCGGCTGGCGCGCAGCGTCTGCGCCGCTTCTTCCAGGCTGGGCGAAATGCCCTGCACCACACCGCGCATGATCATGAAGGCGATGGGCGTGAACGCAAACATCTGCGCCAGCCAGACGCCGAAGAGGCCGTAGAACCAGCGCGTGGGCTCGATGCCGAAGGCGTATTCCAGGAACTGGTTCACGAGCCCGGCGCGGCCGAACAGCAGGATCAAACCCAGGCCCACCACGAAGGGCGGTGTGATGATGGGCAGCAGCGCCAGCACGTTCAGCGGCTTGCCCAGGCGGCGGTTGCCGCGTTCGGCATACAGCGCGATCAGCGTGCCCAGGAAGGTCGTGCCGGCTGCGGTGAGCAAACCCAGGAACAGCGTGTTCCAGGCCACGCCGCAGCGCACGCCACCGGCCAGGCAGCCCAGACCCCAAACCCGTTCATGGCCCAGGCGTTCGCCCAGCGAGGCCAGTGAGAACGCGCCGTCTTCGGTGAGAAAGGCGCCCAGCAGGCTCTTGCCAACCGGCATGGCCACAAACAGGATCAGCAGGGCGCTGCACAGCACCACCGCGCCGGCGATGAAAAAGTCGCCGCGAAAGTAACCCAGCCGCGCGATGCCCGCGCCCAGCAGCATCAACAGCGCCAGCAGCAGCAGTGCGCCCCCCAGGCCGATGCCGAACTGGCCTTGCCGCAGTTCACCGAACAACGTGTTCAGCAGCGCAAAGGACCAGCCCGTGGCGCCGATGGCAAAGCCCCCGCCCACGACGCCCAGCAGGCCCAGTGTGCTGCCGGCCACGAGCGTCCAGCCCTGCGCGCGGCCAGCCGCCATGCGCCAGGCCGCTGCGCACGGCATCAGCCCAGCCAGGCCCAGCCACAGCCACGGCCGCCCGTGCTGCAGGGCATGCACCAGGCCACTGGCCGTTTCGCTGCCACCAAAGATGCCGGGCAGCGACTTCAGCAGCGACAGGTTCTGCGGAAAGTACCAGGGCAGCAGCACAAAGGCCGCCACGCCCAGCGCCAGCCAGCCCAGCAGAACCCGTTGAGCGCGTTGCCGGCCCCGGTTCATCAATCGCTCGTTTGCCGCGCTTTTGTCGCTTGGCGACGCTTCAACGCGGCAGCGAGTTCACGTCCTTTTCCCAGCGCGCCAGCAGGCGGCGGCGTTCGGCGCTGCTGCCGTACTTGGCGTAGTCGTAGTTGATGAACTTGATCGACTTGAAGTCGGGGATGCGCGGGTCCAGCACCGTGGCCTTGTTGCTGGGCAGCTGGAACTGCTTGGCCGCAGCGCCAAACTGTTGCGCCTGCGGGGTCAGGGCCCATTCGTAGAACTTCTTGGCCGCTTCCAGGTTGCGCGAGCCTTTGATGATGCTCATGGAGCCGATCTCGGCGCCGGTGCCATCGCTGGGCGTGATGGTGGCCACCGGGAATCCCTGCATGGCCTCGCCCGGGCCGTCGTGCACGAAGCTGATGCTGACCGTGGTTTCGCCGCGGGCCGCAGCCTTGATGGGCGCGGTGCCGCTGCGGGTGTAGGTGGCGATGTTCTTGTGCAGCGCCTTCATGTAGTCGAAGGCCTTGTCCTCGCCCATCAGCTGCACCAGGGTGGCCACCATCGTGTAGGCGGTGCCGCTGCTGGCCGGGTTGGCGACCTGGATCTCGCCTTTTAGCGCCGGGTTCAGCAGGTCGTTCCAGGTCTTGGGCACGGCCAGCTTCTTCTTGGCGATGAGCTCGGTGTTGTAGCCAAAGCCCAGCGGCCCGCTGTAGATGCCCACGGTCTTGTAGGCACTCTGTTGCGCCTGCTGCTGGGCCCAGGCGTGCAGCTGCGGCAGCGCCGGGCTCTTGTATTCCAGCGACAGGCCTTGCTCGGCGGCCTGCAGGTGGGGGTCGCCGGTGCCACCGAACCAGACGTCGGTCTTGGGATTGGCCTTCTCCGCGATCAGCTGCGCAAGTGCTTCGCCAGAACCCTTGAGCGACATGTTGACCTTGATGCCTGTGCTGCGCGCAAACACGGTCTGGATCATGTTGCACCACTCGGCCTGCACCGAGCAGATGACGTTCAGCTGGCCGGCTTCCTGGGCTTGGGCTGGCGCCGTGAACGTGGTCGCGGCAAGCGCCGACAGGGCGGCCAGGGCGGGTTTGAAGTGGGGGCGCATGCGGTCTCCTGGAGGGCTGGTGAGGGCGATGATCGGCGTGGCGCCGTCTGTCGTGACTGTCATGAAACTGTCACAAATATCGTAGCCCGGCGCCACACATGCCAAGCCCGCTGCGTCGCCCGTGGAAACCCGTGGAGGTCGCTTTAGCATCGGCCGATGCAGACCTCCGCCTGGCATGCGTTTTCCCTGTCGACCGTGGTGGCCGGCTTCGTGGCCGTGCTGGTGGGATTCACCAGCTCCGTCGTCATCGTCTTCCAGGCGGCTGCCGCCTTCGGCGCCACGCCCGAACAGACCGCGTCATGGATCTGGGCCCTGGGCCTGGGCATGGGCCTCACGAGCCTGGGCCTGAGTCTGTGGTACCGGCAGCCGGTATTGACCGCCTGGTCCACGCCGGGTGCAGCGCTGCTGGTCACGGCGGGCGTCGGTGTGCCGATGGACCAGGCCGTGGGTGCCTTCATCGTCTGCGCCGTGCTCATCACGTTGGCCGGCGCCACGGGCGTGTTCGCGCGTGTGATGGGCCGCATCCCGCAGGCCCTGGCCGCAGCGCTGCTGGCCGGCGTGCTGGCCCGTTTTGCCTTCGATGCCTTTGCGTCGATGCAGCGCGAGTTCACGCTGGTGGCGGTGATGTTTGCCGTCTACCTGCTGGGCCGGCGCCTGTGGCCACGTTACGCCGTGCCCTCGGTGCTGCTGGCCGGCGTGGCCGTGGCGCTGGCCAAGGGGCAGCTGCAGTTTGGCGCCGTGCAGTGGACGCTGGCGACACCCGTGTTCACCATGCCCAGCTTCAGCCTGGCCGCCACCATCGGTATCGCGCTGCCGCTGTTCGTGGTGACCATGGCGTCGCAGAACCTGCCCGGCGTGGCGGCGCAGCGCGCGGCAGGCTACGACACGCCGGTGTCGCCCGTCATCACCACCACTGGCGTGGCTTCCTTGCTGCTGGCGCCCTTTGGGGCTTATGCGCTCAACCTGGCGGCCATCACGGCGGCCATCTGCATGGGTCGCGAGGCCCATGAAGACCCGGCACGCCGCTGGGCGGCCAGTGCGGCTGCCGGTGTGTTCTACATCGTCACCGGTCTGCTGGCCGGCGCGGTGGTGGCGCTGATCGCGGCCTTCCCCAAGGAACTGGTGCTGGCCGTGGCGGGCCTGGCACTGCTGGGCACCATCGGCAGCGGCCTGGCCACGGCGATGAAGGACGAGAGCCAGCGTGAGGCCGCGCTGATCACCTTCGTCGTCACCGCCAGCGGCTTGACGTTGTGGGGTGTGGGCGCGGCCTTCTGGGGTGTCGTGGCCGGCGCACTGGCGCTGGCCGTGCAGCGCTGGCGGCGGCCTGCGCCGACGCAGGCGCCGCAGACTCCTCAGGCGTGAACGGGGGTTGCGGACGTGTGCAGCGCGACGTGGCTGCCGCCGCGGTCGACCGTGATCACCGCGCCAGCCGGCAGCATCTGCCAGCCGGGTTCGTCTTCACACAGCGGCTCGCTGGCCAGGGTGGTGCCCGTGGCGCAGCGGCGCAGGTACAGCGTGGGTGGCTGGCCGTCGCTGGCGATGCGAAAGGCGTGCAGCCGTTCGCCGTCGGACAGCACGGCGGCAAAACGCAGCGGGCTGTCCACGCCCCGTTCGCGCATCAGGGCCATGGTCTGGTCCAGCACGCCGGTCATCGCTTCTGCGATGGACGCGCCTTGTTCGATGCGCGCCAGCGCCAACAGAAACAGCAGCTCGCTGTCGGTGGCGCCGCGCCGTTCGGCGTACAGCGTGTCGGGCAGCCAGCTCTCCATCGTGCGGCGCAGCTGGCCGTAGCCGCCGATCTGGCCGTTGTGCATGAACAGGTAGCGGCCGTGCCTGAACGGGTGGCAGTTCTGCCGCGCGATGCCACCGGCCGTGGCCGCGCGCACATGGGCGAAGAACAGGCGTGAAGACAATGTCTGCGACAAAGCCAGCAGGTTGTCGTCGCTCCAGGCCGGCATCACTTCACGGTAGACACCGGGCTCGGCACGTTCACCGTACCAGCCGATGCCAAAGCCGTCACCGTTGGTGACCACTTTCGCCTCTTCGGCACGCAGCGACTGCCGCATCAGCGAGTGGCGGGGTTTGGCGATCAGCGCTTCCAGGAAGAGCGGTTCGCCCAGGTAGGCGGCAAGTCGGCACATGGCATGAGGTCCTGCCCGCTTTTCGGCACTTCCGCAGCCTGGCTTGAGCATCCGCCAGGCACAAGACGCGGTCACCGGCCTACAGTTCACACAAGCCAGACTTTTGCGCAGGCCCTGCGCGCTTGGCCGCCCACGCGATGAATGCAACGCCCGTCCGCACTGCCCTGGCAGCGCCTCACTTCAAAGAGTTTTTCCCGCGCCCGCGGCCGCCTCTGATAGCTGTTCTGGGCCTCCTCACCGCGGCTGCCACCACGGCCGCGCCTTTGAGTGTGCTGGTCAACCCCGGCGACCACGGCGAGCAGTCGCGCCACGCCAACTACCAGGCCATCAGCGGCGCGCTGACCGAGGCGCTGAAAGAAGCGCGGGTCGGTGACGTGAACTCGGTGATGTCCACCGACGCTGCGGCCGACCTGTCGGGCACACGGGCGCAGACGCACGACTTCTACGTCGCCCCAGCGCACGTCGTGGCCAGCGCGCTGCGCAACGGCTACGTGCCGCTGGCCGGCACGCCGCAGGCCGTGCAAGCGGTGCTGGTGAGCTTGAAGGACCGCAACATCGGCAGCCTGAAGCAGGCCACGGGCACACGCCTGGGCTTGCCGCTGCAGGACAGCGTGGTGACCTACCTCGTGCGGGGCGAGCTGAACGCGGCCAACACCTCGCTCAAGACCCACTTCCGCACCGTCAAGAACATGCGCTACCAGGACGCGCTGCTGATCTGCCTGAAGATCAACGAGTGCGAAGTGGTGGGTGTGGAGCGTGCGGTCTTTGAACGCTGGAAGGCCGCTGGCGAGCCCGTGGTTTCGTTCCTGGAAAGCCGCCCCGTGCCGGGCATCGCCGTGGCGGTGCGCCAGACGCTGGCCGGCACGGCCACGATGAAGGCGCTGCAGCCCGTGCTGCTGCGCACGCTGGCCACGCCAGCGGTGCAACGCGGCGGCGTGGACAAGCCGGTGGCCATCGACAAGCGCGAGTTCGAGTACGTGGCCACGCTGGGTTATTTCACCCCGCGCCAACTGCCTGGTGCCACGGTGGTGGACGCGACCACGGTGAGCCGGCTCATGGGTGAAGGGGCCAGCTACCTGGACACCCGCACCGACGCCGAATTCAAGACCGCCCACGTGCCCGGCGCGCGCCTGCTGCCCTATGGCGAAAAAAGCGCCAAGGACACCGACTACGAGTCCAGGCTGGACAGCTTTGACACCAGCAAGCTGCCCGGCGACAAGGCCGCGCCGCTGATCTTTGCCTGCAACGGTGCCGAATGCTGGAAGAGCTACAAGGCCAGCCACGCCGCCATCAAGGCCGGTCACACCCGGGTGTACTGGTTTCGCGGTGGCATGCCCGAGTGGCGCGCCGCGCAGCGCCAGGTGGCCAGCGGTTTCTGAGGCTGGACACAGGGCCCCGGAAGGGGCCTCGTGCCACCCGAAGGCCCGAACGCGATTTCGCGCGTGAGGGCAGCTAGCAGGGCACGAAGCCCGGGGCCCGACTCAGCGGCCGGGCTTGTGCCACAGTCACTCCCCTGTGGCACTGGCCACCCGGGAGAGATGTGCATGAACCTGCTTTTTGTGGCCGACCCGCTGGCCTCGTTCAAGACCTACAAGGACTCCACTTTTGCCATGATGCGCGAGGCCGCGCGGCGTGGCCACACGCTGCTGGCCTGCGAGCCGCAGCAGTTGCGCTGGCAGCGCGGTGGCCCGGTGCAGGCGCAGGTGCAAGAGATCACGCTCACGGGTGACGGCGACGACTGGTTCAAGCTGCAGGCCACACGCACCGTGGCGCTGCATGAAACCGGCGCCGTGGTGATGCGCAAGGACCCGCCCTTCGACAGCGAGTACTTCTACGCCACGCACCTGCTGGGCCAGGCCGAGCGTGAAGGGGCCCGGGTCTTCAACAAACCCTCGGCGCTGCGCGATCACCCGGAAAAGCTGGCGATCATGGAGTTTGCGCAGTTCATCGGCCCCACGCTGGTGACGCGTCAAGAGGCCGACGTGAAGACCTTCCACGCCGAGCACCGCGACATCATCCTGAAGCCGCTGGACGGCATGGGCGGCATGGGCATCTTCCGTGTCGGCCCGGACGGCCTGAACCTGGGCAGCATCGTCGAGACGCTCAACCGCGGCGGCACCCAGACGCTGATGGTGCAGAAGTACCTGCCCGAGATCGTCAAGGGCGACAAGCGGGTGTTGGTCATCGGTGGCCAGCCGGTGCCGTTTTCGCTGGCACGCATCCCGCAGGGCAGCGAAATCCGCGGCAACCTGGCCGTCGGCGGCAAGGGCGTGGCGCAGCCGCTGACCGACCGTGAACGCGAGATCGCCAGCGCACTGGGCCCGGTGCTGGCCGCACGCGGGCTGCTGCTGGTGGGGCTGGACGTGATCGGCGACTGCCTGACCGAAATCAACGTCACCAGCCCCACCTGTTTTGCCGAGATCGCGCAGCAGACCGGCTTTGACGTGGCGAAGATGTTCATCGACGCGCTGGAGGCCGCCTTGCGCGGGTCGTCGGCTTGACGCTGCAACCGGCCTTGTTGGCGCTGCTGGATCGCGGCGCTGGCTACGACGCCGAATACGGCGCCGGCCTGTCCAACCACCGCCCGATGGCGCTGCTGGCGCTGTCCCGCCTGGGCGCCAGCGACGCGCAGCTGCAGGCCTTCGACGCGGTCTACAGCCGCCGCCTGCGGCCCGCGCCACCGCAGGTGTGTTGGCCTGCGGGCGAAGCCTGGGCATCGCGCCTGGGTCAGGTTGGGGCCTGGCCGTTGTACCGCGAACTCTTCGGTCAGTGGCTGGACCACGAAGCCGCCGGCGAGGTGCTGGGCCAGGTGCTGCCGGTCTTGATGCAGGGCTCGGGCGCGGCCGCCTTCCATGGCCTCATCCGCACCGCTTATGCGGTGCAGACGGCACACCCGCAGGAGCTGGCCGATGCGCTGGCCTACTGGGCCTGCCGCTGGCTGGACCTTGGGCCGAGTGACTTTGCAGGCACGGTGGACGATCCCGACGTGTTGCTGCGGCAACTGCAGGCCACGACCAGCGACGCACCGCTCATCTTCCAGCGCATGCAGGAGGCAGCAGCCCAGGCCAGTTGTTTGGCCACGGTGCCGCAGCTGCAAGTGGGCCCGCACACGCTGCAAAGGCTGGCCGAAACGGCCGCCCGGGCCTACGCCGCCAGTGGCAACTTCACCGTGCTGCACCTGGTGACCAGCGCGCATGCCATGCATGTGCTGCAGCCCTGGCTGCTGGGCCAGCCCGAGGTGTTGCACCACGCCTTGCGAGGCTATTGGCGCGCCTATGCAGCGGCCGTGTGTGTGGCCGGTCTGCGCCCGCAGGCGCCCGTGCCTTTGCAGCCCTGGCCAGCCGTCGTGGCAACAGCGCTGGCCAGCGACGACGACCACCTGATCAAGGTGGTGGACAGCTGCCGCGAGCAAGAACGCGCCTACGGCGGCGCCATCTGGCGGCAGGCCGCGTCGCGTGCCCTGGCCTGAACGCACCAGCGCTGGCAGCGCCGCCAGCGCTGCCAGCGCCTGCGCCGCGCAGGCTGGACAATCCACCCTTATGGCTCTTCTCACCCTTTCCGACGCGCACCTCGCCTTCGGCCATGTCCCCTTGCTCGACGGCGCAGCCCTTGCGCTGGAACCCGGCGAACGTGTCGCCCTCATCGGCCGCAACGGCGCCGGCAAGTCCAGCCTGCTGAAAATATTGGCCGGGCTGGACAAGCCCGACGACGGCATCCTGCAATTGCAGACCGGCCTGCGCCGTGTTTACGTGGCGCAGGAGCCGCTGTTCGAAACCGGCAGCACCGTCTTCGACGCGGTGTCGGAAGGCGTGGCCGAAGCCAAGGCCCTGCGCGAACGTTTTGAACGCCACGACCCGGCCGACGACATGGACGCGGTGCAGACGCGCCTGGAAGCGATGGATGGCTGGACCTGGGAGTCGCGGGTGGACCAGGCGCTGCAGCGCCTGAACCTGGACCCGGCGGCGCGTGTGGAAGACCTCTCGGGCGGCACCAAAAAACGGGTGGCACTGGCGCGTGCGCTGGTCGCTGCACCCGACTTGCTGCTGCTGGACGAACCCACCAACCACCTGGACATCGACGCCATCGAATGGCTGCAGGACCTGTTGCTGCAGTGGCGTGGCGCGCTGGTGTTCGTGTCACACGACCGTGCCTTCATCGACGCCGTGGCCACGCGCATCGCCGAACTGGACCGCGGCCTGCTGCGCAGCTACCCCGGCAGCTTCAAGACCTACGAAAATACCAAGGCGCGCGAGCTGGAAGACGAATCGCTGGCCAATGCCCGCGCAGAAAAACTGCTGGCGCAGGAAGAGGTGTGGGTGCGCAAGGGCGTGGAAGCGCGCCGCACGCGCAGCGTGGGCCGTGTGCAGCGGCTGGTGAAGCTGCGTGAACAACGGGCCGCGCGCCGCGATACGCTGGGCCAGGTGCGGCTGGAACTGGACGCCGGCCTGCCGCCGGGCAAGATCGTCGCCGAGCTGAAAAACGTCGGCATGCGCTTCCCGAGCCCCGAGACGGCTTCGCTGTCGCCCCCCGAGGGGGGTGAGTCGCGTGGCCAGGCCACATCCACTCACGACAAGGAACTGATCAGCGGCTTCACCGCCACCATCCTGCGCGGCGACAAGGTGGGCCTCATCGGCCCCAACGGCACCGGCAAGACGACGCTGTTGAAACTGATCCTGGGCGAGCTGCAGCCCACCAGCGGCAGCGTGCGCCAGGGCACTCGCCTGCAGGTGGCCTACTTCGACCAGATGCGCGCCGGCCTGGACCTGGACGCCACGCTGGCCGACACCATCAGCCCGGGCAGCGAGTGGATCGAGGTGGGCACTTCTCGCAAGCACGTGATGAGCTACCTGAACGACTTTCTGTTCAGCCCCGAGCGCGCGCATTCGCCCGTGCGCACCTTGAGCGGCGGCGAACGCAACCGTGTGCTGCTGGCGCGCCTGTTTGCGCTGCCGGCCAACGTGCTGGTGCTGGACGAACCCACCAACGACCTGGACATCGACACCCTCGAACTGCTGGAAGAACTGCTGCAAAGCTACGCCGGCACGGTGTTTCTGGTCAGCCACGACCGGCGCTTCCTGGACAACGTGGTCACCAGCACCATCGCCTGGGAAGGCGACCCGGCCTTCGGCGGCCGCCCTGGTCTGTGGCGTGAATACGAAGGCGGTTACGAGGACTGGAAGGTGCAGCGGGCACGCGGCAAAGTGGCTGCTGCTGCGTTCTCTGCGTCTGCGCCGGCGCCGCAGCCGCAGGCGAAGGCGGGCACCAAGCCCGCGGCAGCCAAACCCAAACTCAGCTACAAGGAACAGCGTGAACTTGACACGCTGCCGGCGCGCATCGAAGCGCTGGAAGCCGAACAGAAAACACTGCACGAGCGCCTGGCCAGCCCCACGCTGTATGCCGAAGAAGCCAGTCGCGTGGGCGAACTGCATGCCCGCGGCGAGGCCATCGAAGTGGAGCTGATGAGCGCCTTGGAGCGCTGGGAGGCGCTGGGCTCGCGCTGAGACACCGGGAGGCCATCGGATGCATCTGATGGCCAATCAATCTCAGTCTCAGTGCGAACCGCCCGCCACCGGGTGCGAGCGCGTGATGATCAACCCCGACTGCAGGTACAGACCGTTGAGCAGGCGCGTGGCCCGCTCGCGGTCCAGGCCCGGCCAGGCGCTGATTTCACTCAGCGGCGTAGTCCGACGCCGCAGCCGAGTCACGGCCGAAGCCAGCGTGCCGGCCAGGTTCAGCCCCGAAAAATCGGTGCTGGGCGCGATGCGGTAGGCCACGGGGCCGGCAATCTCGGGCAGCAGATCGGCCCGCGTGCCATGCAGCGCCAGTGCCCACAGCACCACGCCCAGCGGCGCCAGATGCGCCACCGGCGCTTCGCTGTCGGCCGCTTCCACCTGCAGCACCTTCAGGCCCGACCAGCGCAGCAGGCCCCACTGCGCCAGCGGCAGCGGCGCGTGCACCAGCCGTTCCAGCGGCATCACGGTCAGCGGCAGCACCAGGCCGTCATGTTCCAGCAGCAGACGCAGCGCGCGGCCGTGGCGCACTGCGGCGGCCACCACCTCCAGCACTTCGGGCCGCGTGGCCTTGTCCGCACCACCTTCGAAGCGCTGCAGGTCCTGCAGCAGGGCCGGTTCCAGCGTGGCCTGCAGGGTGCTGTGTGCGCCGTCGGGGGCCGCAAGGCCGGCCTGACGCTGACGGCGCTGGAAGTCGCTGACCCGCGGCAGCACGGTGTCGAACTGGGGGCGGGTGGGACCGAAGTTGGGATGCACGCCCGATTGGACCCGGGTCGCGGCCCAGCCCCGGGCCGCAGCCTGTTTCAACGGTGTCAGGATGTGTGAGGTGCCTGAAATCGACCCCCCGAACGCAGGTGCTGCACAGGATCGTGCCTGGACCGGGCAGACAATTGCGGCGCCGGCCCGTAGAGTCCGGCCTCATGAAAAACCTCTCCCTGCCGGGCCTCAGGCTCACCCGCACGCTGGCCCTGGCGGCCACCACCTTGTTGGCACAAGCGGCCCTGGCCGCACCGGTCTGGATCACGCTGTCGGCCGACGCACTGGCCGTGCTGCAGCGCATGGTGCCGCAGGCCGAAGTGCTGGGCACCGTCCAGACGCAGGTGGCGGCGCCGGTCAGCAGGCGCAGTGCAGACCTGGTGATCCGCAGCGAAACCGTGCATGCGGTGATGATCGATGACCAGTGGATCGAGATGCTGTCGCTGATGGTGCACCGTGAACTGGCACGCTGCGGCGGCTTTGTGCATCACGAATCACAAGCCGAAGCCCTGGCCACGCTGCACCGCTTGTCGCTGGCCCAGGCCGAACCCGCAGCCGTGGGTCCGGCGCCCAGCTACGCCATCGACAACGCACGCGAAATTGCGCCGTTGCTGCCGCTGATGCAGGGCAGCCACTTGCTGGCCACCGTCGAAGGTCTGGCTGCCTTCCAGAACCGGCGCCACACCAGCAGCCACGGCGTGGCGGCTTCCAACTGGCTGGCCACACAGTGGCAGGCCCTGGTGCCGGCCCATCGCAGGGACGTGCGCGTGACGCAGATCAGCCACGCCGGCTACCCGCAGAAGTCCGTGATGCTGGAAATCGTGGGCAGCACACGTGCCGGCGAATCGGTGGTGCTGGGCGGACACCTGGACTCCATTTCATCAGGCACCGTGGAAGGCGCACGTGCACCCGGCGCCGACGACAACGCCAGCGGCATCGCCGCGCTGACCGAGATCATCCGCGTCATGATGGCCGGCAACTATTCGCCGTCGCGCACCTTGCGGTTCATCGGCTATGCCGCTGAAGAAGTGGGCCTGCGCGGCTCGGCCGACATCGCGGCCGACTTCCTGACCCGCAGTGAACAGGTGGTGGGTGTGATGCAGCTGGACATGACCGCCTTCCAGGGCGACAGCACCGACATCTGGATCTACACCGACTACACCAGCTCGCTGCAGAACACCTTTGTGGCGCAGCTGGTCAACAAGTACCTGCCCCTCCACACCGTGGCCTACAGCGCCTGCGGTTACGCCTGCAGCGACCACGCCTCGTGGCACACCCGCGGCTTTCGCGCCTCGTTTCCGCACGAGGCCAGCAACGCCAACTACAACCGCGCCATCCACACACCCGGCGACACGGCCGCGACCTTCGGCAATTCTTCGGCCCACATGCTGAAGTTTGCGAAGCTGGGCTTGGTGTACGCGGTGGAACTGGGCAGCCTGCCGCGCGGGCTGCGTGGGGGCGCCGTGCTGGGCAACTGAAGTCCGCTGGGTCAACGCCGCTGGGTCAACGCCGCTGGGTCAGCGCCGCAGGGCCTGCAGCCGCTGCCAGAAGCGCAGGTCTTGTGAGGTCGCAAAGTTCACCCGCATCAGCGACGTGGGCCGGGGCGTGGCGTGAAACAGCGTGCCGGGTGCGATGAGCCAGCCTTCGTCCAGCAGCTGCTGAGCCAGCGTTTCGGTATCGGTGCCCACGTCGACCCAGCCAAACAAGCCGGCCGGTGGCGTGACAAAGCGGCAGCCCGCCGCCTGCGCCAGGCGCACGGTGCGCGCGCGCGCTGCGTCCAGTTGGCTCACCACACGTTCGGCGTGACGGCGCAGCAGGCCCTGTTGCAGGCACAGCGCCACGGCTTCTTCCAGCGGGCCGGGCGTGGTCAGTGTGGACAGCAGCTTGGTGTCGATCAGCCGCTCGGCCAGGGCGCCTGATGCAGCGACAAAGCCCACGCGCCACTGCGGCGTCAGGATCTTGGAAAAGCCACTGATGTAGACCGTGCGGCGCAGCCCGTCCAGCTGCGCCAAGCGCGTGGCGTGCAGCGGCGCCAGCCAGGCGTAGGTGTCGTCCTCGACGATGGTCAGGTCGTGTGCTTCGGCCAGGCGCAGCACCTGGTGCGCGGCCGCGGGCGTCAAGCTGTGACCGGTGGGGTTGTGCAGCACCGACACGGTGACGTAAAGGCGCGGCTTGTGTTCGCGCAGCAGGGCTTCCATCACCGCCAGGTCCGGTCCGCCGTCGCCTGTGCTGCCTGTGCTGCCTGGGCTGGCACGCGGCACGGGCAACAGCCGCATGCCCAAGCGGGTGAGCCGGGCGTATTCCACCGCCCAGCCGGGTTCGTCCACCAGCACCGCGTCACCGGGCTGCAGCAGCGTGCGGCTGACCAGGTCCAGCGCGTGCGTGGCGCCCACGGTGGTGACGATCTGTGCGGAAGTGGCCTGTACGCCCAGGTCGGCCATGCGTTGCACCAGCGCGTCGCGCAAGGCCGTGCTGCCGGCCGGGTCGCCATAGCGCAGCCAGGCCTGCGGCCGCTGGCAAACCTTGCGCAGCGTGCGCTGCAGCAGTTCAGCGTCCAGCCACGATTCGGGCAGCGTGCCCATGCCCGGCGCGGCAAGGCCGCCCTGGGCCTGGAACATGCAGCGGATCAGCGCCGTTGCGTCCACCGGCGCTGGCAGCGGGCCGCGTTCACGCCGGTTGGCGGCTGGCGCAGGGGCCGCATGCTCGCGCACGAAAAACCCGCGCTGCGGCTTGGCTTGCACCAGGCCGCGCGCCTGCAGCAGGTCGTACGCGCCCACCACCGTGCTGGGGCTCACGCCATGGCGCTGCGCGCAGTCGCGCACCGAGGGCAGTTTGGCACCCGGCGCCAGCAGGCGCTGGTCGATGCGCTGGGCAAAACGGCCGGCCAGCTGCTCGGCCAGGCTGGCATTGGCACCGCGAGCGATGAGGGGGCTGGACTGTGCGGTCGGCATGGTCAGTACAGATCAAACTTCTGTTCGACCAAGTGTATGGCCTCTGTATTGTTGCTGTCGACTAGACTGCCACCATGCCGCCGCCCTGGACCCTGCAGCTGCCCATGCCCTGGCCTGAACTGACCGCCCTGCTGGTCTTCGCCACGGCCATGGCCTTCACGCCCGGCCCCAACACCACGCTGTCGGCGGCGCTGGCCGCCAACCATGGCCTGCGGCATGCGATGCGGTTTGTCTTCGCGGTGCCCTTTGGCTGGGGTCTGCTGCTGCTGGGCTGCACGCTGGGCCTGGGAGCCGTCATCCAGGCCGAGCCGGCGCTGCGTGGTGCGCTCAAGTGGGGCGGGCTGGCCTACATGCTGTGGCTGGCCTGGAAGCTGGGCACGGCGCGCGGCATGGCGCAGGCAGATGAACGGCGTTTCGACGTTGGCTTCGGCAAAGGCGTGGCGCTGCAGTTTGTCAACATCAAGGCCTGGATGAACGCCTTGCTCATCAGCGCCGGCTGGGTCACCGTGGCCGACCCCATGTGGCCGCGCCTGGCCCTGGTGCTGCCACTGATGATGGCCTACGGCCTGGCCAGCAACTTCACCTACGCGCTGGTCGGCTCCTCGCTGCGCGGCTGGTTGGCGACCGGCCAGCGCCTGGCCTGGTTCAACCGGGCACTGGCTGCGGTGCTGGTGGCCACGGCGGCCTGGATGGCGCTGTTGTGAATCCGCTGTCGTGAATCCAATGCCGTGAATCCGCTGTCGTGAATCCGCTGTAGTGAATCTCTTTTGAGCCCTCCATGAGCCCCACCAACAAGGGTTTTGCCTTCGGCGTGCTGGGTGTGGTGATCTTCGCCATGACACTGCCCATGACCCGGCTGGCTGTGGGCGACGCCAGCGACCCGCAGTTGACACCCGCCTTCGTCACCGCCGGCCGAGCCGCGCTGGCCGGGCTTTTGAGCGTGTTGTACCTGCTGGCCGTGCGCGCACCCTGGCCGCAATCACGGCACTGGCCGTCGCTGGCGGTCAGCGCGCTGGGCACGGTGGTGGGATTCCCGATGACCTTGGCGCTGGCGCTGCGGCAAGTGGACGCCATGCACGCCGCAGTGGTCACCGGGCTGATGCCGCTGTCCACGGCCGTCATCGGCGCGCTGGTGTTGCGCCAGCGGCCGAGCATGGGGTTCTGGGCTTGTGCGCTGGCCGGTTGTGCGCTGGTGCTGGCGTTTGCCGCCTGGCAGGGCGGCGGCGCGCTGTCGGCCGGTGACGGCTGGCTGCTGCTGGCAGTGCTGTTCACCGGCATCGGCTACGTGGCCGGCGCCAAGGTGGCGGCCGAGATGCCGGCGCCGCAGGTCATCTGCTGGGTGCTGGTGATGTCGCTGCCTTTCACACTGCCGGCGGCGCTGTGGTTCTGGCCCGCCGCGCCGGCACGTGCCGCGTCGTGGCTGGGCTTCTTCTACGTGTCGGTCTTTTCGATGTGGCTGGGCTTTTTTGCCTGGTACCGCGGCCTGGCCCTGGGCGGCCTGGTTCGGGTGAGTCAGGTGCAGCTGATCCAGCCCTTTCTGGCGCTGCTGTTTGCGGTGCCGGTGCTGGGCGAAACGCTGGACACGCTGACGGTGGTGTTTGCGCTGGCGGTGATCGGCGTCGTGTTCCTGGGCAAACGCATGCCGGTGGCGCGGGTGGCGGCATGAAGATGCTGGGCATCCTGGGCGGCATGAGCTGGGAGAGCACCGCCGTCTACTACCGCTTGCTGAACCAGGGTGTGGCGCAGCGCCTGGGTGGCCTGCACAGTGCGCAGCTGCTGCTGCACAGCGTGGACTTTGCACCCGTGGCCGCGCTGCAGGCGCAGGGCGACTGGCCCGTCGCGGCGCAGCGGCTGGGCGACGCCGCGTGCGGTCTGCAGCGGGCGGGCGCGCAGGGCTTGCTGCTGGCCACCAACACCATGCACAAGGTGGCGGATGCCATTGAATCCGCCTGCGGCCTGCCGCTGCTGCACATCGCCGATGCCACGGGTGCCGCGCTGCAGGCCGCTGGTGTGATGCACGCGTCGCTGCTGGGCACGCGCTTCACGATGGAAGACGACAGCATCGTGCGGGCACGTTTGCACCAGCGCTTCGGCCTCAACATCTCGGTGCCCGGGCCCGAAGACCGCGCGCTGATGCACCGGGTGATCTATGAAGAGTTGTGCCGTGGCATCGTCACCGCCCGTTCGCGAGGATCGGTGGTGGCCCTGATCGACCGCCAACGCGCCCAGGGCGCACAAGCCGTCATCCTGGGCTGCACCGAAATCGGCCTGCTGATCGACGCCGCCTGCAGCCCGCTGCCCGTTTTTGACACCACCGCGCTGCACGCCGCAGCCGCGGTTGACTGGATGCTCCTGGAGACACCATGAACTGGAAGATGGCCCGCCGTGCCGAACGGCTGAACCCGAGCACGATCCGCGAGATCCTGAAGATCACCGAACGGCCCGGCATCATCAGCCTGGCCGGCGGCCTGCCCTCGGCCGACACCTTCCCGGTGCAGGCCATGCGCGACGCCACCACGGCCGTGCTGCGCGACATGCCACGCGAAGCGCTTCAGTACGCCGCCAGCGAAGGTTACGGCCCGCTGCGCGAATGGGTGGCCGCCGAGATGGCCAGCCATGGCGTGAAGGCCGGTGCCGACCAGGTGCTCATCACCACCGGCTCGCAGCAGGGGCTGGACCTGGTGGGCAAGGTGCTCATCGACCCCGGCAGCACGGTGGCCGTCGAATCGCCCACCTACCTGGGCGCGTTGCAAGCCTTTGCACCGTACGAACCCGACTTCGTGGCCGTGGAAGGTGACGAGCAAGGCCCGCTGCCCGACGCGCTGGACGCCGCCCGCGACACGCGCTTCCTGTACCTGCTGCCCAACTACCAGAACCCCACTGGCCGCTGCCTGCCGGCGTCGCGCCGCCTGGCCCTGGTGGCCAAGGCCCAAGCGCTGGGCCTGCCCATCGTCGAAGACAACCCCTACGGCGACCTGTGGTTCGACGAGCCGCCGCCGCCGCCCGTGTCGGCCACGGCCGGTGTCGGTGATGAGGGCGGCGCCATCTACCTGGGCTCGTTTTCCAAGGTGCTGGCACCGGGCCTGCGCCTGGGTTACGTGATCGCGCCCAGGCTGCTGTACCCCAAGCTTCTGCAGGCCAAACAAGCGGCCGACCTGCACACACCGGGCTTCAACCAGCGCGTGGTGCACGAGGTCATCAAGAACGATTTCCTGCGCGACCACGTGCCCACCATCCGAGCCCGCTACAAGGCCCAGCGCGACGCCATGCAGGCCGCGCTGCAGCAGCATCTGCACGGCGTGGCGCGCTGGCAGCGGCCGGTGGGTGGCATGTTCTTCTGGCTGGAACTGCCGGCTCACATCGACGCCACCGCGCTGCTGCCCCTTGCAGTGGAAGCGGGTATGGCTTTTGTGCCCGGCAGCACCTTCTTCCCGCAAGGCGGCCATGCCAACACGCTGCGGCTGAGCTTCGTGACGGTGCCGCCCGAGCAGATCACCCAGGGCGTGGCGCTGCTGGCGCAGGTCTTGAAGTGAAGCCGTGGCCCTGAGGTCGCAACCGTGAACTTGCAACCGTGAACTCGCAACAGTGAACTCGCAACCGTGAACCCACGACCGTGAACGCACAACCGTGAGCACCCCGCCATGAAGAGGCCGTTCCAGCAGATCGATGTTTTCACCGACCGCCCCTACTTCGGCAACCCGGTGGCCGTGGTGCTGGACGGGCAAGGCCTGGACACCGCCCAGATGCACCGATTCACCGACTGGACCAACCTGTCCGAAGCCACCTTCGTTCTGCCGCCCACCAACCCCCAGGCCGACTACCAGCTGCGCATCTTCTGCCCTGGTCGCGAACTGGCCTTTGCCGGCCACCCCACGCTGGGCAGCTGCCACGCCTGGCTGGCTGCGGGCGGGCAGCCCAAGGGCGAATTCATCGTCCAGGAATGCGGCGTCGGCCTGGTGCGCGTCCGGCGTGACGGCCTGCGGCTGGCCTTTGCCGCACCGCCGCTGCGCCGCAACGGCGCGCTGGACGACGATGAGTTCGACCGCATCCTGCACGGCCTGAACCTGCAAGCCGCCGATGTGTTGGCCAGTGCCTGGTGCGACAACGGCCCCGGCTGGCGCGGGCTGCTGCTGCGCAGCGTGGACCAGCTGATGGCCATCCGCCCCGACGCGGCGTTGCTGAAGGGCCTGGACGTGGGCCTGGCGGCGCTGCACCCGCCTGGCAGTGAATGCCAGATCGAGGTGCGCGCGTTTTTTCCCGGCAACGGCGGCAGCCTGGCCGAAGACCCGGTCACGGGCAGCCTGAATGCGGCACTGGCGCAGTGGCTCATCGGCAGCGGCGTGCTGCCGCCGAGATACGTGGCCGCGCAAGGCACGGCGCTGGGCCGCAGCGGGCGGGTGTTTGTGCAGCAGCAGGGCCCCGACATCTGGATCGGCGGCCACAGCGTCAGCTGCATCAGCGGTGAGGTGGATCTGTGACCCAGCAAGTTGTGCTCGACCACTTGGTGGTGGCGGCGGCATCGCTGGCCGAAGGTGTGGCCTGGTGCGAAGCGACGCTGGGCGTCACGCCCGGGCCGGGCGGAAAGCACGCACTCATGGGCACGCACAACCGGCTGTTGAAGATTGCCACGCCGGCCTACCCTGCCACCTTCTTCGAGATCATCGCCATCGATCCCGACGCCCCGCCACCCGGCCGCAAGCGCTGGTTCGGGCTCGACGATGAAGATCTGCAGGCGCGCCTGGCGGACGGACCCCGCCTCATCCACCTGGTGGCACGGTCGACGATGCTCGACATGCACCGCTGGGGCCTCATCACCGTGGGCCTGAAACCCGGCGACCCGGTGGCAGCCAGTCGCGAGACACCGGCAGGCAGGTTGTCGTGGGACATCCTGGTGGCAGCTGACGGGGCGCTGGACTGCGGTGGCGCGCTGCCCACGCTCATGCAGTGGAAGTGCCCGCACCCGACAGAACGTATGCCCGATTCCGGTATCACGCTGCATTCGTTGACCCTGCACGGCGTGCCAGAACGTGCGCGGCAGGTGCTGCGCCTGCCAGGGGTGCAGGTGCTGCCCGACGCAGGACCGGCCCTCGTCGCCACCCTGTCCACGCCGCTGGGCGACGTGGTGTTGCAGAGCTGACAGACTGAAAGCCCATGACCTGAAAGCCCATGACCGAAGAACTGTTCCGCGAAGACGCCACGCTGTTGCACTGCGAGGCCACGGTGCTGGCGGTGGACGAAGCCGGTGTCATGCTGGACCGCACCGTGTTCTACCCGCTGGGTGGTGGCCAGGCGGGCGATGCAGGCACGCTCACCACCCACGGCGGCGCGGTGTTGGTGATCGCCGACACACGCAAGCACAAGGAACAGCCGGGTGGCATCGCCCACGTGCCCCCTGCCGGCGCCGACCTGTCGGCCTTCGCTCCCGGCACCCGCGTGGTGGCGCGCGTGGACGCAGAACGCCGCCGCGCCCACATGCGCTTTCACACCGCCACCCACCTGCTGTGCGCGCTGGTGCCGCACCCGGTGGACGGCTGCAGCATCACGGCCGGCTACGCAAGGCTGGACTTCCACATGAACGAGCCGCTGGACAGGGACGCGCTCACGGCCGGCATCGCGCGCCTGGTGGCCGGCGCACACCCGGTGAGCCACCGCTGGATCAGCGAAGCCGAACTGGACGCCAACCCGGGCCTGGTGCGCAGCATGAGCGTGCAGCCGCCGCGTTCGGCCGACGGCCTGGGCCGCATCCGCGTGTTGGAAATCGCTGCTGTCGACCTTCAGCCCTGCGGTGGAACCCACGTCGCCAACACGGCCGACGTGGGCGCGGTGGTGGTGACGAAGATCGAAAAGAAAAGCGCGATGACCCGGCGGGTGGTGCTGGGCTTCGCCGACTGAGGGTGCGGCTGGCCGTACGACGCGCGCAGAAAAAAGCCCGCCGAAGCGGGCATTTCGTCAACAAGCAGCGCGTCTGCTGCAGGCACGCGGCTTAATCGTTGCGGAAGTTGTCGTGGCAGCTCTTGCAGGCGCCGGCGGCATTGCCGAAGGCGGCCTTCAGCTGGTCCAGGTTGTTGGTCTTGGCCGCCACGGCCAGGGCGGCCACGGCGTCCTGCATCTTCTTGGCTTCGCCGTCGAACTTGGCACGTTCGCTCCAGACATTGGCCTTGGGCGAACCCTTCTCGGTGCCGGAGGTACCGTCCACGAAGCCGGCATACGGCAGCTTGGACACAAAGGCCACGACATCGGCATTGGCCGCGGCAGCGGCACCGTCAAAAGGTGCGCGGCCGCTGGCCATGGCGCCGATGCGGCCGAAGTGCGTGCCCATGACCTGGAACGCGGCCTTGCGGTACTTCACGGCGTCTTCGGGCTTCTGGAACTGCGCCGCAGCGGGCAGGGCGGTCAGCAGTCCGGCCACGGTGGCGGCGGCGAGAAAGAAACGGGTCATGCGGGATCTCCGGTCGGGCGTTGCGGGAAGGGCCGGGCGGGACGCATCGGCTCAGCGAGTGTACGCAGGGCCAGCCCGCTTCATTCCACCCGCTTCATTCCCCCCGCTTCATTCCATCGCGGGCCGATGGCAAGGCTCGCATCCAGTCGCGGTATGGTTACGCCTCCGGACGACTGCCGTCCCGATCGGGCGCCTAGCTGCCGCACCCACGCCAACCATGAACGCTTCTTCACCCGTGCTGACGCCAGCCGAAGCCCAGACCCCCGTTCGTGTGTGGGATCTGCCCACGCGCATCTTCCACTGGACACTGGCGGCGACCCTGGTGGGGTCGGTGGTCAGCGCCAAGATCGGCGGCAACGCCATGGTGTGGCACTTCCGGCTGGGCTGCGTGGTGCTGGCGCTGCTGGTGTTTCGTGTCTTGTGGGGCCTGGTGGGCGGGCGCTGGTCACGCTTTGCCAGCTTCATCTATGCACCTGCCACGCTGCTGCGTTACCTGCGTGGGCAGCAGCGGCCGGGTGAAAACCTGGACGTGGGTCACACCCCGCTGGGCAGTCTGTCGGTGTTTGCCCTGCTGGCGGTGGTGGGCGTCCAGGTGGCAACAGGGCTGGTGGCGGACGACGAGATTGCCAACGTCGGCCCGCTGAACCGATTTGTCAGCAGCGACACTGTGAGCCAGGCCACCGGTTGGCACAAGGAATACGGCCAGTGGCTGCTCATCACGCTGGTGGCGCTGCATGTGCTGGCGGTGGTGTTCTACCTCGTGAAGAAGCGGCAGAACCTGGTTTGGCCCATGGTGCTGGGTGACAAGCCCCTGGCGGCGGGCACGCCGGCCAGCGCCGACGGCCTGCAGCAACGTCTGCTGGCGCTGGTGCTGATCGTGCTGTGCGGGGGCGGCGCGTTCTGGGTCTACGGCCTGGGCTACTGGTAGTCCGTTCCGTCAATGAGATTGCAAATGAAATTGATGCATTCGTTCGTCAGGCTAGGCGCAAACCACAGCCATAGCTGCAGCTATGGCGCGGATTTGCAACGAC
>ENA-ORBV01002369-ORBV01002369.1-microbial-mat-metagenome-genome-assembly--contig:-NODE-2369-length-39920-cov-10.413272_pt1 | contig 39920 bp, 38 predicted proteins | sample MGYA00237777_ERZ505514 | MGnify/ENA primary metagenome ERZ505514 (study PRJEB26160, sample SAMN06269048) | microbial mat metagenome | isolation source: Oligotrophic lake microbial mat | place... | reverse complement strand
TTTTCAAGCAGAAGACGGCATACGAGATTCGCCTTAGTCTCGTGGGCTCGGAGATGTGTATAAGAGACAGCTTCGTGACCGCACAGCGCGAGTACGCGCAGATCGGCGCGAGCGACGGTCACCCTGGCGCCTACGCGCAGCGGCTGCTCAGCTCCGAGGGCACGCACGACGGTCTCTACTGGCCTACCAAGGCCGGAGAGCCGCAGAGCCCGCTCGGCCCGCTGGCCGCCGAGGCCGCCCTCGAGGGGTACGAGGCCAAGGCGCCCGAGAGCGGCCGCAAACCCTTTCACGGGTACTTCTTCAAGATCATGGCGGCGCAGGGCGCGAGCGCCCCGGGCGGAGCGAAGAGCTACATCGCTGACGGCAGGATGACGGACGGCTTCGCCCTCGTGGCCTGGCCCGCCGAGTACCGCGTCAGCGGGATCATGACCTTCGTCGTGAACCAGTCCGGCATCGTCTTCGAGAAGGACCTCGGAAAGACGACGGCGGAGACCGCCAAGGCCATGGATCAGTTCGACCCCGATCTCACCTGGAAGCCCGCGAAACCCTGACGGGCGGAGCACACCGGCACGATCGTGCCGATGGCTGCCTGGCACGATGGATGAGGGCATTTCTTGTCGGTGCCCGCTTTACATGATACGTGGCATCCCATGCGTACCAAGGTGACGGACCGCGGCCAGGTGTCGATCCCCGCCGAGATCCGGCGCAAGCTCGGCATCAACGCGAACACGTCGCTGGAATGGATCGTCGAGGGCAATGCGGTGCGCGTGATCCCGATCCCGGACGATCCGATTGCCGCTCTGCGTGGATCGGGGAAGCCGGGGGCGGTCCGCCGTCTGCTAGCCGAGCGGCGCCAGGATGCGAGGCGGAGTGGCTAGGGCTTCCCGATTCGTCCTCGACACATCGGCGATCCTCGCATTGCGCGGTAGCGAGCGCGGCGCGGACCGCGTGGAGTCGCTGCTGCGCGCGGCCGGTGCCGGCCGGTTCCAGGTGATGCTTTCCTTCATGACGAGGATGGAGGTTCTCTGCCGCGTTGCCAGCGACGAAGGGGCAGAGGAGGCGGCTTCGGCGATCCGGCTGCTCGATGCGATGGACGTGACGTGGGTGTCCTGTGAAGACGCCATCCTCACCGAGGCCGCTCGCATCAAGGCGGGGGGCGGGCTCTCGGTGGCCGACGCCTGGATCGCAGCAACGGCGGTGCAGCGGCAGGCCGTCCTGGTCCACAAGGATCCCGAGTTCGATCGCCTCGATCACGTCGAACAGGAGCGGCTACCGAGCTGATCTGGCGCGCCGTGGCTGTTCGCGCGGACGGCGGAGTGATACGCCTCCGCCTGTGAACCAGGAGCAACCGAGGGCCGAGTCCGCCGAAGCCAAGCCGTCGCCGGCCGCTTTCCTGGCGCAGCGCGTGCGGATCGAGAAGTACGATCTCGGGGTCGGCCCGCTACGCCACCTCGCCGACGAGCGTACCCGGTTGCGGGCGCTGCGCTGGCAGCACTTCGACGTCACGCCGCTCGGGGCGACGATCGGCGGCGAGATCAGCGGCGTTGATCTCACCCGGCCGCTGTCCGACGCGGTGGTCGCGGAGCTGCGGCAGGCGCTGCTCGAGTTCAAGGTGATCTTCCTCCGCCGCCAGCCGCTCACGTCGGAGCAGCACGTCGCGTTCGCGCGCCGCTTCGGCGAGCTCGAGGTGCACCCGTTCATCCCGTCCAACACCGCGGAGCCGAACCTGGTGCAGTTCGCGAAGTCGGCGGCGGTGGGCGGCTTCGAGAACGGCTGGCACCATGACGTCACGTGGCGCGAGCGTCCGTCCATGGGTGCCGTCCTGCGCGCGATCGAGGTACCCGCGAGCGGCGGCGACACCGTGTTCGCGGACATGGTGGCGGCGTACGAAGGCCTGGCGCCTGATCTCCAGGCCGAGATCGACGGCCTCGGCGCGGTGCACGACTACGTCCAGGTATTCGGCTACATGATCCCGCCCGAGCAGCAAAAGGCGATGCGGCAGAAGTTCCCCCAGGTCGAGCACCCGGTGGTCTGCACGCACGCCGAGACCGGACGGCTCCATCTGTACGTCAACCGCTTCTTCACCAGCCACATCGTCGGCATGAACGAGGACGACGGCCGTCAGCTCATCGATCGGCTGAGCCGCCGCGCCGAGATCATCGAGTACCAGTGCCGCTTCCACTGGGAGCCGCATTCGCTCGCGTTCTGGGACAACCGCGCCGCACAGCACTATGCGTGCAGCGACTACTGGCCCGAGGTGCGGGTGATGGAGCGTGCCAGCATCATCGGCCCGCGCCCGGTCCGCTAGCGGTGCACCAGGGGGAGGGCGGCGCGCTGCGCCTCGGCATCCGGTGCGTCGGGATCGTAGACGCCCGCCGCATCCACGCAGTTCCTGCCGGCGAGCACGAACGGCATGGACGCCCTGCACCGCGCGTACCTCGTCCAGCTCGGCCAGCGTTACAGTGGCTGGGCGCGCTCGCCCAACGAGCACAACATCGTCGACCTCGTCGTTGGCTTCGACGCCTGATGCGCTGAACGTCGCCGCGCTGTGCGTCGAGCACACGGTGGTCGTTCCCGGATCGCGGGCCGCCACCTCGCGCGCTGGCCGCGCAGCCTGCCCAAGGAGCTGCATCAGCTTGTCGCGCACGCCGAGGGTGCGCGTGACCCGGTTGACCAGCGCCGGAGACTCGATTGCGGCGTGCTACCTGGTCGGCGTGGAGCGGTCGCATCCAGGAATTTACGATCGGATCGGACACGGGTCCGTCGGGCGCCGGGTCCCGGACCCGCGCATCGCGGCGCAGATCGAGGCCGCCCTGGGCGATGCGCGGCGCATCTGCTGCGGCGCATCGCCCCGCGTCGCGTGCTGTTCACATTCGATCCGCTGCGGCAGGCCGACTTCTGGCGGCGTCCGGAGCGCTATCTGGACCCCGCGCTACGGGCCACGTGCCACTTGAGCGTCGCGACGCGTTCCTTCGGGGCTTCCAGGCGGCCCGTCGCGTGGATCGGACAGGGCACCTGGCAGATGGAGGCGGACGACCGCAAGCATGCGCTCGCCGCCCTGCGCCGCGGCCTCGAACTCGGTGCGACGCACATCGATACCGCCGAGATGTACGGCCGCGGCAGCGGTGAGAAGCTGGTCGCCGAGGCGATCGCCGGGCGCCGCGAGCAGGTGTTCCTGGTTTCGAAGGTGCTCCCGCAGAACGCGTCGTTCGACGGCACGCTGCAAGCCTGCGAGCGCAGCCTGGCCAGCCTGCGCACCGACCACCTCGACGTCTATCTGCTCCACTGGCGCGGCCGGCACCCGCTCGAGGAGACCGTGCGCGCGTTCGAGAAGCTGGTCGAGCAGGGCAAGATCCGCAGCTACGGCGTCAGCAACTTCGGCGTCGAGGACCTCGACGAGGCGCTCGCGATCGCTGGCCCTGGCCGGATCGCGTGCAACCAGGTCCTCTACCACCTCGAGGAGCGTGCCATCGAGCACGAGGTGATCCCGTGGTGCGAGCGCCACCGCGTCGCGGTCGTCGCCTATAGCCCGTTCGGCGCCGGCCGCTTCCCGTCGCCGAAGCGTGGCAGCGGACGGGTCCTCGCCGCGATCGCCGAGGCGCACGGCGCGTCTCCGTACCAGGTCGCGCTGCGCTTCCTCGCGCGCCGCGAGTCGGTGTTCGTGATCCCCAAGGCGTCGAGCGTCGCGCACGTCGAGGACAATGCCGCAGCGGACGGGTCGCGCTCGACCCATCCGAGATCGCCCGGCTCGAGGCGGCCTTCCCGCTCGGCCGGCGGCGCCGTGGTGTTCCGACGGGATGAGGCATCGGCACCGGCCAAGACCCAAGTAGTGCGGCCAGGACGCGGCCGTGCGGGCGGCCGCGCGGAGATCTGACGCGAGCGTGGCGGAAGCGCCAAACCCGAGTAGTGACGATGCCGCCACGGCGGTATCTTTGACAGCATGTGGGACATCAAGCGCAGCATCGTCGAGCAGATCGAGGCGGCCGGCGGGCGTCACGACGAGGAATCGATCTACGCGGCCGACCCCGGCGATCCGGGCATCGGCGGCGGGCCGGGCAGCATCTCGTGGGAGATCAACGGCGATCTCGCGAGCCTCGTCGTCGGCGGCACCGGGGCGATCATCATGGAGGTCCTGCACCCGTCGGTGATGGCGGGCGTCTTCACCCAGTCCTCGTATCGCACCCAGCCGCTGCAGCGCGCGCGCAACACGCTGGGCTACGTCCTGCGCACGACCTTCGGCAGCACGCGGGCCGCGACCCAGGTGATCGAGCTCGTCAAGCGCATCCATTCGCGCGTCGGCGGCACGCGCACCGACGGCGTCAAGTACCAGGCGCTCGATCCCGAGCTGATCGGCTGGGTGCACACCTGCATCCCGTGGGCCGTGATGCGCGCGTTCGAAACGTACAACCGGCCGTTGAGCATCGCCGAGAAGGACCGCTACCTGACGGAGCAGGCGGTGATCGGCCGCATGGGCGGCGCCGACTGGGTGCCCGAGACCGCCGCCCAGCTCGACGACTACGTCGAGAAGATGCGTGCCCACATGGCGATGAACGACCAGACCGTCGAGTTCATCGGCTTCCTCGCGGGCCGGGTCGGCGACCAGGGCGTGAGCGCGAAGGAGCGCTTCGACCGCTGGGTCGGGATCCGGTCCTCGATGGGCCTCATGCCGGAGTGGGCGCGGCGCATGACCGGCACCTACCAGCCCGACCTTCCCTACCGCCTGCTGTTCGCGCCGAGCGACCGGCTGAAGGCGAACGTGGTGCGCTGGGCGTTACCGGAGCTGCCGTGCAAGACGATGGCGCTCGCGCGTGCCGCCGGGCGCAGCGTGACCAGCGTGACCAGCGTGGCGGCGTAGCCGGTGCGCGGCGCTAGCGGATCCAGGAGTCGATCCGCGCGCTGAGCTCGTCGAGGATCTCGCGGGTCGTCGGCGTGTCCGGTGGGTCGAGGACGACCTGCAGGATCGTCGAGCTCACCAGGTTGACGATCAGGTGCATCGTCGCGGAGGAGACGTCCCGCCGCATCCGATCGCCCGCGGCGCGGCGGATCTGCTCGGAGAACGCGAGCAGCTGCGACGACATGCGGCGCATCGGGTCGAGATCGTTGGTGTAGGGGACCTGGTAGGTGAAGACCGCGACCAGACGGCGCTCGCTCGCCACCGTCTCGTAGATCAGGTCGATCCACAGCCGGACCGCGTCTTCCTCGGGTGCTTCGAGGATCGCGGCACTCGCCCTCCCGAGACGCTGCAGGACGCGGCGCACCAGGCGCTCGGCGACCTGGGCGACGATCGCGTCCTTGCCGGGGAAGTACTCGTAGAGCGACGCGATGTTGACGCCCGCCCGCTCGGCGATGTGGTTGGTCGTCGTGCCGGCGTAGCCGAGCAGCGGCAGCAGCACCGTGCAGGCGTCCACGACCGCGTCGAAGGTCACCTTCGAGCGCTTCTGCGCGGGCAGCTTGCGCGGCCGCAGCGCGAAGGTGCGCGCCTTCGTCACGAGGACGGTCCCGGCTGCCGTGGTTGGACGTGCACGCTCACGCCGACTTGCGGTTGCGGTACAGCTTCTCGTCCACCGCCTCGACCATGCGGCGCTCGTCGTAGCGTCCGCCGAGGAACGCGTTGACGGTGCGCGCGACCTTCGCCGGTTCGCGCACCGCCTCGTCGTAGCGGATCTCGACGATGCTCCAGTTGGCCTTCTTGCGCCCCATGATGCGCACCGCGGCGAGGTGGTTGCGGTAGGCCTCGGCCATGCTCTCGTCGTCGGTCGTGTCCTGCTCGCCGCGGTTGGCGATCATCTTGTTCTGGCTCGCCAGCACCTCGTCGATGTCGCGGCGCATGAAGACGATCTGGTAGGCGTTGTCGTCCGGCAGGTCCTTGAGCAGCCAGGAGATCACCTTGAGCGCCTTGCCGCGGCCGTCGCGTACCCAGCCGCGATCGGGGTCCTTCTCGAGGTCCTTGACGCGCTCGTACTCGAAGTAGCCCTTGGGGTTGTCGATGTCGGCGGTGCGCACGGCGTCGGTCATGATCGCGATGCCGGCCGCGTCGAGCATCTTCATCATCATCGACGTGCCGCTGCGCGGCAGGCCGGAGACGATGATGATGGGCTCGCCGTACTTGCGCCTGGCGAGGAAACCGCGAACCGAGTCGAGGAGCGCCATCGCTGTGCTCAGAGCGTGACGCCGAGGCGCTTGCGCAGCAGGAAGCCGGCGATCAGCGACGCGACGAAGAACCACAGCAGGATGCCACCCTCGCCGCTCGGGAAGGGACCGAGATCGCGCTCGGGGGCCTTGAGCCGGATGGTCTCGAAGCTCGAGCTTGCAGGAAGTGCTGCCTCGCCCGGGTAGAGCAGCGCTTCCCAGGTGCGGGTACGCAGCACCGGCACTTTCCGTGGCTGCGCGCCGACCGCGACCATCTTCTGCTCGGTCTCGTCGCCGACCTTGATCTGGATCGCGTGGTCGCCGTCCTCGAGCATCTCGAGGCGCCAGAAGACGCGTCCGTCGGCGGTACGGACCGGACCGGCCTGCACCGCGATCGCGGCGGGGAAGGTGGCCGACACGGTACGGGCCTCGCCGCGCGCGTTGGGCGCGAGCGTGACCTCGAGGAGCTGCACGTCGCCGCGCGCCAGCGGCGCGTACGCGTAGTTGGCGACCAGCTGCACCAGGATGATCGTCATCGGCACGAACATGATCAGCATGGGCAGCACGTTGTAGCCGAGGTAGCGCAGGTTCTGGCCGAGGCCGCGCACCGTCGAGCCGAGCACGCCGAGCACGTTCTCGCGGTACAGCACGACCTCGAGCAGGTGGACCACGATGCGGCGCTTCGCCGCGGCGATCCCCTTCTGATTGCTGACCGCCTTGTAGATCAGCAGCGCGACGACGCCGGCCAGGATCGGCCACAGCAGCAGGTCGAACCAGATCGCGCGGTGCCCGAACGGCGCCAGGATGATGTCGAAGATCCGGCTGGTGATGGTGTTGAAGGTCTGCACGCGTCGCGCGTTCGTCCGGTCAGGAGATGTAGCCGAGACCGCGCAGCTTGTTGCGGATGTCGTCGTCGCTCTTGGCGTCCTCGAAGTGGATCATCTCCTTCTCGAGCACGTGCGCGACGAACTCCTCGACGGTCGCGTAGCCGGCGACGTCCGCGATCTTCTTGACGCGGTCGAAGAGGTCGCGCTCGAGCTTGATGGATTGGGTCTTGCCGAGTCCGAACATCGGTTCTCTCCTCAGGGGGCGAAAACGTCCTTGCCCTCCATCCCTTGCGGGAAGGGCACACCATAGTGGGCGAGCAGGGTCGCCGTCACGTCGGGCAGCGCGTAGCCGCTGCGCGGCATCTTCTCGTTCGCGAGCAGCACGCCGGGCACCACTTCGGGGTCCATCAGGTGGTTGCCCGACCAGCGCGAGAGGTTGTCCTCGAGGACCACCTCGCCGATCTCGCCGAGGGTGCTTTCATCGGAGCACCCATAGCCCTTGTCGTAGCCGACCACCATGTCGGGGGCCTCGGCCGCGCGCGCGCCCGAGTAGATGCGGCTGCCGCGGAAGGCGCGGCGCACCACCCGTTGCCCGCCGTCCCGCCAGGCCTCGAGCTTGCCCGCGATCTCGTCCATCAGCGCGCCGGCTTCACCCGCGCTGACGATGCCTTCTGCCTCGCGCCCGGCGCGGTTCAGGTAGAGCGCGTTGAAGCCCAGGCCGTAGGCGCGGGTCTTCGACCAGTCGACGTCGCCGAGCGCGATCTTGCCGGTGCGCTTGCCGTCCTTCAGCACCAGGTAGCCCTGGTCGCGCAGCCAGGCGTTCAGGTTGACCTTGCGCGTGTAGGGCTGGAAGCCGTGGTCGCTCATGACCAGCACCCGGGTGCCCTCGGGGACGCGCGCGAGCACCACGCCGAGCAGGGCGTCGACGTGGCGGTAGTAGCCGTCGATGTCCTGCCCGTGCGCATCGGCGGCGTGCGCGTCGGCGGCGAACGCGGGGTGCGGCGGTGCGTCGGGGTGCTTGGGATCGCCGAGCCGCCAGAGCATGTGGCACTGCAGGTCGACATCCGACAGGTACATGAAGGTCATGTCGCCGGGCTGGAAGCGCGTCAGCGCGAGGTCGAGCATCGCCGTCGCGTCCTTCTGCACGAGCGCGACCTGACGCTGGTAGTCGTCGTCGTTGAAGATGCGGTCCTTCAGCGCGTTGGTGTCCTCGGGCATGCCCTGCGTGTAGTAGTAGCCGAGCAGCGCGAAGAGCTCGTTGGCGAACGCGGACGGCGTGGAGATGTCCTGCGCCGGGCTCGCCGGCGAGATGTTGACCGGGCTCGCGTACACCTCGAGCTCGGGCCGCACCTGACGGACGTACAGGCGCACGATCCCCTCGAGCGGCATGATGCCGCCGGGCAGCGGGTGGAACTGCAGCGGTAGCCAGTCCGACCACTCGCCGGCGCGCAGCACGGCGCGACTGTCGCCGACCTCGACGAGCACCGTGTCCTGGTCGGGATCGATGCGGAAGGTCACCGGTACCGTCAAGTAGTCGGCGTCGCCGGGGAACTGGCCCGGCGCAAGCCGGAACAGGTCCGGCGGACCCTTCAACGTGCCGCGCACGGTGTCGGGTTTGCCGTCGAGATCGTCGTCGGAGAGGCTGACCTGCTGGATGTCGCCCTTCAGGTGCTCGCGCCCCTGCACCGGATACGTCGTGAACCACGTGTAGGTGCCGTAGCCGCCGCGCATGTCGACCGTGCCCATTCCGGACAGCACCTTCGCGTCCGACGGCGTGGGCGGGTAGTTGCCGGGCATGCGGTAGACCTCGACGTCCACACCGGCCGCCAGCAGCGGGTCCCAGAACGGCACGCCGCCGCGTGTGTTCTGCGGCGTCTTGCCGCTGATCGGCAGATAGTACCCCCAGAGCTCGACCGCGCTGCCCGGCTCCTCCATCGTCGTCGCCGAGCTGATCGGCAGGTAGGTCTTGGGATCGCGGTGCACGAAGTCGAAGACGCCGTGGCCGCCCGGGTTCATGCCGGTGACGAAGGTCGACCAGGCGACCGGGCTCTGCGGCGGGTTGGCGGTGGCGAGCGTCTGGAAGCCGCCGCTCGCCGCCAGCTTGGTGAAGTTCGGCATGTCACCGGCGTCCATGAGCCGCTGCAGGATGACCGGGTCCATGCCGTCGACGCCGAGCACGAAGATGCCCGGCTTGCCGGTCGCCGCCGCACTCCGCGAGGACGAATCGGAGCAGCTGAGCAGGACGAGCGTCGCCAGCAGGAGCCCGACTGCTCTACGCACGCGCGGCCTCGCGCGGCGCGCGCACGTCCCCGTCGTGCATCAGCGCACCCGGCGCCGAGCCCGATTGCGACAGGGTCGACGGATCGAGCACGCCGCGCACCGCCGCTGCCTGCGCCGCGTCCGCGAAGATCATCCGGCCCTGCATGTGGCGGCTCGGCGCCTGGCCGAACAGCCGCAGCACCGACGCCGGGATGTCGGCGATGTGCGGCCGCTCGACGGTGATCGCGCGATTGCAGAAGAACACGCCCGGCACGATGTCCGGATCGACGCAGTGGTCACCCGACCAGCTCTTGGTGTTGTCCGTGAACACCTCGTCGGTGACCGAGCCGGTCGCGCACTCCCAGGAGTTGCGGTAGCCGCCCTCGTAGCCGACCAGCAGATCGGGTGCGTCGTAGCGGTAGGGCCCGTCCGCCGACGCGATCGCCGAGCGCACCTTGCGGATGCAACGCTGGCCGGTCGCGGGATCGACCAGCGCCTCGAGCTTCTTCATCAGCTCGGCGATCAGCGCCACGTACTCGTCGCCCTCGGGCACGATGCCCGACTTCTCGCGGCCCTTGCGATTGACGAACAGACCCGTCAAGCCAAGGCTGAAGGCGCGCGTCCTTGACCAGTCGACGTGCTCGAACCAGTCGCCGCTGGTGGTGGCCCCGTCCTTCAGCACCAGATAGCCGTGCTGGTAGAGCCAGGTGTTCAGGTTCACGCCGCGGCGGAAGTTGGTGAAGCCGTGGTCGCTCATCACCATCACGACCGTGTCGGGATCGTCGCCGATCTGGTCCAGCAGCTTGCCGAGCATGCCGTCCATGCGCTGGTAGGTGCGCGCGATGGCGTCGGCGTAGGCGGTGGACTCCTTGTCGCGGTTCGCCGGGTGGGTCGGGTCGAGGTAGCGGTAGAACATGTGCTGCACGCGGTCAGTGGTGTCGAAGACCGTGGTCACCAGACCGCTGGTGCGGTGCTGGAGCGCGTCGAAGAACATGGTCTCGCGCTCGTCGCAGATCAGCATCGCCTGGTCGTAGAACGCCTTCTCGTCGATCACGCGCTCGTTCAGCGCCCAGGTGTCCTCCGCGAGCCCGAGGGTCGCGAACGGCCCCTGCTTCTTCGCCAGATACACGCTGTAGACCTTCGGGTGGCTGATCGGCATCGCCGGATTCTCCGGGTCGATGTGGATCGGCGTCATGTAGAGCGCGACCTCGGGGGCCAGCGAGGTCAGGTAGAAGCGCACGATCCCTTTGATCTTGACGCCGAGTCCGGCTGCGAAGGTGAGCGTGATCCAGTCCGAGTACTGCTCGAGCTCGAGCGTCACCGCCGCGAGCCCCTCGATCTCGAGCCTCGCCGTGCCGCGGTCGGGCGCCTCGATCAGCGAGAACGGCAGGGTCAGGCGCGGGTGCCCCTTCTCCATGCCGTTGTCCGGGCCGACGATACGGCTGCGGATCAAGCCCTGCTTGTTGCGCCGCAGCACCGTCTGCTCGCCGCCGGTGAAGGCCGCCTCGCCGTCGCGGTTGGCGGTCGAGAAGAAGCTGAACGTGCCCTGGCTGCCGCGCAGGTCGGGCACGCACATGCCGCTCAGCAGCAGTCCGCGGAACGGCTCGGGCGGGAAGGTGATGGGCACGCGCTGGATGATCGAGTGGATGTGCCGGTCGCCGAGCAGCTTCCAGAACGGCGTGCCCTTGCGCAGCAGCTTGATCTTCGGCTTCTCGAGCGGAACCATGTAGCGCCCGATGTTGAGCACCCGCTTCGCGTCCTGGATGTCGGTGCTCGACAGCATCGGCGCGCAGGTGCACGGGTCGCGCGTGATGAAGTCGTAGATGCCGTGCCGCGACGGGTCGACGCCGGTGGTGAACGTGGACCACGCGACCGGCGACAGCGACGGGTTCGAGGTGTCGAGCGGCCGGAACACGCCGCGCTCGGCCAGGCGCTGGAAGTTCGGCAGCCGGTCTTCCTGCATGAAGCGCATGGCGAGGCCCGGGTCCATGCCGTCGAGGCCGACGATGATCACCCGCCTGGCGCTCGCGTGCTTGAACGGGTTGCCGACGCGGACGAGGCGCCACAGGGTGGTCAGCGGCCACAGCAGGATCGTCAGCAGCGCGAGCCCCAGCGCCGCGACCAGCATGAACAGCGAGCCGGCGAACGCGAAGCCGGCGCCGGGACCGATGTAGGCATCGGCCACGGACGGCGCGGACACGAGCAGGCCCCCGAGCGCCAGCGCGGTCGCGCGGCGCTGGCGACTCCCCCTTCGGGCGATCGATTCGGACCTCTTCATGGACGTGGCTGCATGCTCGCGAAGCTGGTTGCTCCCGGGAAACTCCACATGGTAGGCGACGAGCGCCGCGCCCGGCAAGGTCCCTCTGGCGCGGCGGGGATGACAGGACCGACTGGCGGGAGACTTCAATGTACGCGTCGACCCGGCCGCGGTCCACCGCTTCTCGCCCGCTCGTGGCCGTATCCGCAGGAGTCCGCTGATGTCTCGATCGCTGCTCGCCTTGCCCGTCCTTTTCCTGCTCGTCGCCTGCCAGGGGTCGCTGGCGGACCGTGAGAAGGAGGCGCGCACGGCGCTCGACGCGCGCGATTTCCCGAAGGCGCGCCAGATCTCGGAGGCCGCCCTGGTCGGCGTCGCCTCGGGCGCGGATGCCGCCACCGCGTGGCGTCTCGAGCAGATCCGGCTCGACGCCCTGGCGAACGACAAGCAGGGTGCCGAGGTCGTCGCGTCGCTCGAGCGGCTTGCTGGCACGTACGCCCCCCAGGTAACCCCCGCCCTGTACCGCTCGCTGGCCGATCGGCTGAAGGCGGCCGGCGACACCAGCGGTGCGATCGACGTGCTGGCGGCAGGCGACAAGCGGTTCCCGCAAGAGCACGAGGTGTTCGCCAAGGACATCGAGGGCCTGAAGCAGGGCAAGCTCGACCCGGCGCAGGTCGAGCGCCTGAAGGCGCTCGGCTACCTCTGACCCCACGCGCGGTGGCCCCGAGTCTAGCCGCTGACAGGACGACGGCTGTTGCGCCAAGACGCAGTTGACTGAGCATTCACCCTGATGGCCATCTGTCATGATGGTGAGGACGCAGGTGCGGATCCCCGACCGGCTGTACCGCGAGGCGAAGCGCGTGGCAGCGGAGAGCGAGATGAGCTTCGCCGAAGTGGTGCGGCGAGGGATAGAGGCCATCGTGAGGCAGTTCCCGAGCGGGCGCCAGCGTGCCACGGAGTGGCGTCCACCCAAGCCTCAGCATCTGGGCGACGCTTCACCTCGCGAGGACGTTTGGACCGAGCTGAGCCACGAATGAGGTCCGCGAAGGGTCAGCTTCGAGATCAACCTCGCCGTTGACGCAGCGCCTGATGTCGCGGGCGATTCCGCACGCGTCGCGGCGATACCGCCTCAGGACGGTGCCACGTGCTCGAGACGGACGTCGGTGTAGCGCACGATCTCCTCGAGCGTGTGCAGCTTGTAGGGCTTCTCGTAGAAGATCTGCTTGATGCCGGTGTTCACCAGCGTCTTCAGGCAGTGGATGCACGGCGAGTGCGTGATGTAGATCGACGCCTCGCGGATCCCGGCACCGTTGCGTGCCGCCTGCGCGATCGCGTTCATCTCGGCGTGGATCGTCCGCCAGCAGTTCTCCTCGGTCTCGCCGGAGGGGTTCTGCGTCTTGTAGACCAGGCAGCCGACGTCGAGGCAGTGCGGCATGCCCGAGGGCGAGCCGTTGTAGCCGGTCGCTAGGATGTTCTTGTCGCGCACGATCACCGCGCCTACCTTGGCGCGTGTGCACGTCGAGCGCTCCGCGACCTGGCGCGTGATGGTGAGGAAGTACTGGTTCCAGGAGGGGCGCTCGGTGCTCACGGGAGCAGCACTCCCGTTCGCCGGGCGGGATGTCAAGCGGGAACGATCGGCGCCGGACGCCGCGGCGGCGTCACGGTGCCGCGGATGTCCATCAGGGAGCCGCCGTGCTCCGGGCGCCCCGGCGTGCCGCGCTCCTGCCGCGGCGAGCGCGGCGCCTCGCGCCGCGACGGCGGACCCGGCACCGCCTCGAGCACCGACAGCGGCACCGGCATGAACGTCAAGACGAAAATGCCGATCGTGCACCACGCGGCGACCTTGCGCAACGGGTCGAGCGGGGTGTCGTGATCCTGCGTGTCCGGGTGGTCGACGCGCAGCACGAAGCCGAGCAGCAGCGCCCACAGGAACCAGCCCTGCCAGCCGAGGAAGCCGAGCCCGAGCACCACCACGAAGAACACCCGGGCGATCTTGCGGTGCGTGCGTCCGAACAGGGCGTAGACCACGTGGCCGCCGTCGAGCTGGCCAACCGGCAGCAGGTTCAGGAAGGTGACGAAGATGCCGAACCAGCCGGCGAGCGCCACCGGATGCAGCAGGATCGTCACCTCGTCCGGATGGACGCCGAGCACGGTGCTGCTCAGGCTCGCGAACAGCAGCGAGTTGCCGAGCGTCAGCCCGCCCTCGAACTCGCCTCCGAGCGGCCGCACCTCGGACCACTGCAGCCCGAGGATCACCGCCGGCACGGCGACCACGAAGCCCGCCCACGGCCCGGCGGCGCCGATGTCGAAGAGCGCGCGCCGGCTGCGCGGCATGCCGTACAACTTGATGAAGGCGCCGAACGTTCCGACCAGGAACGGCGGTCCCGGGATGAAGTAGGGCAGGGTCGCCGGCACGCGATGGAAGGCGGCGAGCGTGTAGTGCCCGAGCTCATGGCAGAGCAGGATCAGCATCAGCGTGGTCGAGAACGGCAGCCCTTCGATGAGCCCCAGCGGGTTGCCGAACGGGTCGACCCCGACGTGCAGCGCACCCGCCATGGTGGTGGTCAGGAAGGTCACCAGGAACAGCACCACGTGCGTGGTGGTCGAGCTGCCGATACGCCGTGGCGGCGGGATTTCGACCGGCGTAGTCGTGAGCGCCGGCAAAGGCGCGTAGGCGGGGAAGGGGCGCTCGTCCGGTTCAGCCACGATGAGACGACTCTATCCGCATCGCCCCGGCCACGGAAATGCGTGTGGTCGCGGTCGGTCCGGCCGGACGTGACGGCCGACGATGGGTGGCTTGGGTCAGGTGCCGCGCCCGCGACGAGCGGAGCGCTGCGGTCCGGTGGCAGCGAGCCGCTCGAGCACCGCACCCGCCAGCAGCGGGAACAGCAGCTCGTGGTGCCCGGTGATGTGCAGGCCGCGTCCGCCGGCCGAGGTCGGACGCGCGACCACGTTCACGCTCGGACGGTAGTGGCGCAAGAAGTCGAGGTCGATGGTGGTCAGCGGGCGCACGCGGTGGCCGAGGTTGCGCGCCAGGTTGAGCGCCTTCACGAAGACCTCGGGCAGCAGCACCGCCGAGCCCAGGTTGACGTAGACGCCGCTGCCCAGCCCGGCGACCACCTCGGTGAAGCGGTGGAAGTCGCGCAGGCTGGTCGCGCCGATCGCGGCACCGTCGGCGCTCGGGTGCATGTGGATGATGTCGGTACCGATCGCGACGTGCGCCGTCACCGGCAAGCCGAGGCGCGCGCCCGCCGCCGTGATGCTGAGCGCGCGGTGCGGGTAGCGGCTGCGCGCGATGTGCTGGCCGACTGCCTCGCCGAGTCCGAGATCGACCGCCGCGCCCTCGGTGATCACCCGGTTGAGCACCGCTCCGGTCTCGTGTGCCATGCCGAAGCGGCCGCGCTCGAGGCCCGGTCCGACGTCCTCGGAGGTCTTGCCAGCGACCGCGAGCTCGAAGTCGTGGATGATGCCGGCGCCGTTCAGCGCGACCGCGGTGACGATGCCGCGCTCCATCAGATCGACGATCAGCGGCGACAGCCCGACCTTGATCGGGTGTGCGCCCATGCCGAGCACGACGCCCTTTCCGCCGCGACGGGCGCGCGCGATCGCGTCGGCAGCGAAGCGTAGATCGGCGGCAGCGAGGATGTTCGGCAGCCGATCGAGCCACTCCGAGAAGCTGAGTCCCGGCTCGAGGCGGGCGCCGAGCGCGCCCGTCGCGACCTTGCTGGCGCGGCGCGCCAGCGGGTAGGTCTTCGCCTGGCGCACGTCGAGCCTGGGCAGCACCGGCGCGCGCAGCACCGGCCGCTGCTCGTCGCTGGCGTCCGGCAGACACTGCGGCTGAACCTGGTCACCGCCCGCGCCACGCCGTCGCTGTCTGCGGCGCGACGGACTGCGTCGCCGCGGCTGCTCTCCTTCACCAGGCACACCCGCCGCCATCGTGGCCGCCGGCGAGTCGTCGCGGGCGAGCGGCGTGGTGCGCGGCCGGCTCAACCTTCGCGGCCTTGCCGGTACGCGTCGGGGAAGAGCTGGCGATCGACCAGATCGCAGAGCACGTGTGCCGCCAGGATGTGGGTCTCCTGGACGCGCGCGGTCTCGCGCGTCGCCGAGACGTTCAACAGGTAGTCGACCTGATCGCGCATCGTGCCGCCGTCGCCGCCGGTCATGCCGACGACGAACAGGCCGACCTTGCCGCAGGCCTCGATCGCGCGCAGCACGTTGGGCGAGTTGCCGCTGGTCGAGATCGCGATCGCGACGTCGCCGGCGCCGCCGAGCGCCTCGACCTGCTTCGAGAAGATCTGGTCGAAGCCGTAGTCGTTGCCGATCGCGGTGAGCGCCGAGGTGTCGGTGGTGAGCGCGATCGCGGGCAGCGGGCGGCGCTCGATCATGAAGCGGTTCACGAACTCGGCGGCGATGTGCTGTGCGTCCGCGGCGCTGCCGCCGTTGCCGAACAGGAAGATCTTGTGTCCCTGCTGCAAGGCCTCGGCCATCAGGCGCGCGACCTTCTCGAGGGTCTCGCCGTGCTCGACGACGAAGCGCTCCTTGGCGTTGATCGAGGCGGCGAATGCGCGCCGGATGACGTCCTGCATCAGGCGCGGATGATACGCGGGACCGCAGTGCTTCGCTACTGCGGGTGGCGCGTGCGTTGACGCGGGTGGGGCGGCGCGGATTAGGTGGTGGGAGGAGGGACGTCATGGCGCGCTATGAAGGTTTGCAGGGGCTTCGGGTGCGGGTGGCGGAGCGGGTGGCCTGGGTGACGATCGATCATCCGCCGATCAATCTGTTCGACCTGGCGCTGTTCCTCGATCTCGGGCGGCTGGTGCCGCTGCTCGAGGAGGATCCCGACGTGCAGGTGATCGTCTTCCAGAGCGCCGACCCGGACTTCTTCATCGCGCACGCCGACGTCAACTGGATCTTGACCTTGCCCGAGCGCAAGCCCGAGCCGCTCACCGAGATCGGACCGTTTCTCGCGCTGCTCGAGCGGCTGCGCTGCATGTCCAAGGTGTCGATCGGGGCGATCGCGGGGATCGCGCGCGGCGGCGGCTCCGAGTTCCTGCTGTCGCTCGACATGCGCTTCGCGGCGCGCACCAGGACCCGCCTCGGCCAGCCCGAGGTCGCGCTCGGGATCATTCCCGGCGGCGGCGGCACGCAGCGTCTGGCGCGGCTCGTCGGCCGCGCGCGCGCGCTCGAGATCGTGCTCGCCTGCGGCGACGTGGACGCCGAGGAGGCGGCGGCGATGGGCTACGTGAACCGCGTGCTCGACGACGACGCGCTGATGCCGTTCGTGCGCGCGCTCGCCGAGCGCATCGCCGCCATGCCGCCCGAGGCCGTGCGGCTCGCGAAGGAGGCGGTCGACTGCGCGCTGCCGCCGGTGGCGCCCGGGCTGCTCGCCGAGGGCGACCGCTTCAACGCGTCGGTGGCGCTGCCCGACGCGCGCGGGCGCATGCGCGAGTTCCTGGCGCGCGGTGGTCAGACGCGGGAGGTCGAGCTGCAGCTGGGCGCGCTGGTGCGTGACCTGAAGGGCTGAGCCGTGCCGGCGAAACGGTCGCGCCCCGTCCTGCGATCTACAGCCCCTCGCAGGTGGCGCAGCCGCTCAGGCCGCAGGAGGTGCCGGTGACCTCGAACTGCGGGCAGCCGAATTGCTCGGCGCGCGCCTCGCACTCCGCCGGCGTCACGTTGATGGTGATGAAGCCGGCGCAGCTATCGCCGCCGCCACAGCCCGCCGCGGTGAGCGCGAGCGCGACTAGCACGAGTCGGAAGCCAGATCCCACCGTCCCGTCGCTAGACGACCGCCCGGCGAAAGTCGAGCGCTTGCCCGCGACGGGCGACGATCCTAGAGGTGTCCCGATGACGCAGCGGATCCGACCTGCGACCGCGCGCGCGCACCGCGCGATCGCTGCGCTGCTCGCGGCATGGCTGCTCGCCGCGTGCAGCGATTCCGGCTCGAACACGCCCGCGGCGCCCAACGTCCTGTTCATCCTCGCCGACGATCTCGGCTACGGCGATCTCGGCAGCTACGGCAACGCCGAGATCGCCACCCCGAACCTCGACCGGCTGGCGGCCGAGGGCGTCAAGCTGACGCAGTTCTACGCCGGATCCTCGGTGTGTACGCCGTCGCGCGCAGCACTCCTGACCGGCCGCTATCCCGTACGCATGACGATCGACGAGCGCGGCGTGTTCTTTCCCGACAGCACGAACGGCCTCGAGCCCGCCGAGGTGACGGTCGCCGAGCTGTTGCAGGGGCGCGGCTATGCGACCGCGCTGATCGGCAAGTGGCACCTCGGACACCTGCCCGAGTTCCTGCCTGGCGCGCAGGGCTTCGGCACGTTCTTCGGGCTGCCCTACAGCAACGACATGGACGAGCCGCAGTACCCCGGCGAGGTCACGCCGCCGCACGGCTGCAACAGCCTGCTGCCCACGTGCCGTCCCGGCGCGCCGCTGATGCGCGACGGTGAGATCCTCGAGATACCGGCGATCCAGGAGACGCTGCCGCAGCGCTACGCCGCGGCAGCGATCGAGGTCATGCGCGACGCGGTGGGCGAGGGCCGGCCGTTCTTCGTCTACTACGCCAGCCACACCCCGCACACGCCGCTGTATGCGTCCGACGCGTTCCGCGGCCGCTCGCGCGGCGGTCTGTACGGCGACGTCGTCGAGGAGCTCGACTGGAGCGTCGGCGAGCTGCTGCGAGCGATCGGAGAGCTCGGCGTCGACGAGAACACGCTGGTCGTGTTCTCGAGCGACAACGGCCCCTGGCTCCTGTGGGCGACCGACGCGCCGGTGCCGCAGGGTGGCACCGACTCCGGCAGCGCCGGGCCGCTGCGCAACGGCAAGAGCACGACCTTCGAGGGGGGAGTGCGCGTGCCGCTGCTGGCGCGCTGGCCCGGAAGGCTGCCCGCCGGCCGGACGATCGACGCGCCCGCCGCGATGATCGACTGGCTGCCGACGCTCGCGGCACTCGCCGGAGCGCCGCTGCCCGACGGCGTCGAGATCGACGGCCGCGACATCCTGCCGCTGCTCGACGGTAGCGGCCCGCGCGATCCCGCCGGCGAGTCCCGCCTGCTGTTCTACCGTCAAGACAACAGTGGGCTCGCCGCGTACCGCGAGGGACGCTGGAAGCTCAAGCTGCCCGTGGTCGGTGGCGAGTCGATCTACGCCCGGTTCGACCACGGCGACCTGCTGTTCGACCTCGAGGCCGATCCCGGCGAGGCCAACGACCTCGCGGCAGCGATGCCCATGAAGGTCGAGGAGCTGCGGCGCCGGATGCTCGAGCTCGACGCCGGTGTGGAGCGGCCCTGAGGAGGAAGCGATGGATCTCGGACTGAAGGATGCTGCCGTGTGCGTGCAGGGCGGCACCAAGGGCATGGGGCGCGCGGCGGCCGAGCGCTTCGCCGCCGACGGTGCGCGCGTCGTCGTGCTGGCGCGCGGGCAGGAGGCGACAATGCCGTCGAACGTGGTGCGCGTGCACGCGCGCCGCGCTGCCGCTCTTGCGCAAGGCGGCGTGGGCGCGCGTGGTCAACGTCTCCGCGCACTCGACCAAGCGTCAGAGATGCCGTGACGCCGAGGGAGAAGTGCGATGAGCAATCACGTCACGGGCAAGACCATCGTCATCACCGGTGCGGGCGGCGGGTTCGGCAAGCTGGTCTCGGAGCGAGTCGCGGCACTGGGCGCCAAGGTCGCGTGTGCCGACCTCGACATCGCGGCTGCCGAGGCCGTGGCCGCCGGCATTCGCGCCGCCGGCGGCACCGCGCGCGCGTTCCGCACCGACGTCACCGCGATCGAGGAGCTGCGAGCGCTCGCCAGGTCGGCGGTCGATGCGTTCGGCGCGATCGACGTGATGGTGAACAACGCGGGCGTCATGCCGCTCGCGTTCTACGCTGACCACACAGCAGCGCTCGACGCCTGGCACCGCTGCATCGACGTCAACTTCAAGGGCGTGCTGAACGGCATCGTGGCGGTCTACGATCAGATGATCGCGCAAGGGCGCGGGCACGTCGTGAACCTCTCGTCGATCTACGGCAACTTCCCGGTGGTCGGCGCGGCCGTCTACGGCGCGACCAAGGCGGCGGTGAACTTCCTGTCCGAGTCGCTGCGCGTCGAGTCGCGCGGCAAGATCAAGGTCACGATCATCAAGCCCACCGGCGTGCCGTCGACGGGGCTCGCGGGCACGGTGATCAACCAGGCCGCGGCGGTGGGCATCCTCGGCCAGAACATGACGGAGTTCATGGAGATGTTCGGGCAGATGGCCGAGGGGCGCTTTCCGGCGGAGCGGCTGGATCCGAACAATATCGGGTATCCGAGCCTGGCGCCGGAGTTCATTGCGGATGCGATCGTGCATGCGATCGATCAGCCGTGGGGGGTGTCGATCGGGGACATCACCGTGCGCGCGGCCGGCGACCACTTCATCCTCTGAGCTGGGCTCGATCGGGCGGTCTACGCTGTGGTACCTTCACTTCCATGACCTGGATCGCCGCCGACCCGGAGCATCTGGGCGGGAAGCCGCGGCATGACGATTGCCGAGATCGTCTCCGAGTATCCGACGCTCAGCGAGGAGGCGGTTCGAGGATCCTTGCTGGAGCTGGCTCGCGCGGAGCGCGTCGCCGGCGCACCTTGAAGATCCTCCTCGATGAGAACATGCCGCAGTCCGTGCGTCGCGAGCTGCTTCGTCGCGGCCAGGACGTCGACTCCGTCGCGACCCTGCGGCTGCGGGGGCTCGACAATGGCCGCCTCTACCGCGACGTCGCGGTGCGCTAAGAGATCTGTTTTTCGAGAGATCGCGAGTTCGTTGCTGCCGTCAGGGCATCGACCGCGGGCGCATCCGTGAAGATGATCCACGTGGCTCTCGTCCAGTGTCCAGGTGCCGAGTTCGCGGAGCGATTCATGGAGGCGTTCGAGTCGACGGTCCGGGACGATGTGGAGAGCGGAGCGAGCTGGCCCGATCCCCAGCGTTGAAGGGGTGCCTCGGCATCTGCCCGCGACACTCCACCCGTTGTCCCTTGCAGCCCCCAGATTTCTCAACTACTTGCCTCATGCACGCGGGCGTAATTCAGCGGTAGAATGCCAGCTTCCCAAGCTGGACGTCGCCGGTTCGATCCCGGTCGCCCGCTCTGAACCGAAACCCCCGTCCGACGGGGGTTTCGTCGTTTCCGAGGGTCAGTACTCGTCAAGGTGCTCGCGAACGATCACCTTGAGCATCGTCTGGTAGCCGAGGCCGCGCTTCGCACCGAGAACTCGCAGCCGGTCGACGAGATCGGGCTCCAGGACGATCGACGTGGGGCGCGCGCGTCGCAGCACTCGCGCCGTGGCCGGGACGTCTCGCCCGAGGTCGCGCCGCTGGAACTCGGCAACCTGTCGATCCTCAGCGCTTCGGGGAGCCAGCTTGGACTTGGCGGCAGGCTTCTTCATAGACCGATCGCTCCTTTCGCCGCATGGGACGGCCGCTGATCGGCCGCAGCTTCTCGCCGCGCCGCGTGAAGATCAGCGCGAGATGGCGTCCGGCGTCCGTGGCACCCAGCATGAGCCAGCGCGGCTCGGAGTGAGACGGCTCGACAATTCTGCCAGCGAAGAGTCTGACGCGGCGTTCGCACGGTCGACAAGAACCCTTCCGACTGCCGTCTGACGTCCATCCCACTTCGGCCTGGATGTCATCTTCCTGGAGCGCGCCGACCGCGCTGCGACCCGCCGGTCACGTGGTTCAAGGGTCGAACCGATCCCGTCACCAGTCAGCAAGGACCGGCACATGCGCTCGCTGCGCTTCATCGAAACGATCTGGTAGCGAGGGGGACGTCGGTTGCAGCGTTGCGACCCGTCGCAAGAGGAGAAATGAGATGTTCAGTCATGTCATGGTCGGCACCAACGATCTCGAGGCATCCAAGAAATTCTACGACGCGGTGCTCGGCACGCTCGGCATCTCACCTGGCTTCATCGACGACGACAGGCGGATCTTCTACGTGTCGCCGACCGGCGCTTTCGCCGTCACCGATCCGGCCACGGTGGATGCGTGGCACGCGGCTGGGGTGGCCAACGGCGGAACCACCTGCGAGGAGCCTCCGGGCGTGCGGGAAGGCGGCCTCGGCAAGATGTATCTCGCCTATCTCCGCGATCCGTCAGGGAACAAGCTCTGCGCCCTTCATCGCATGGCCTGAGCGAGCAGCTTGAGGTCCGTGAGACGCTTCCTCTTTACGCCGCTTTACGCCGCGGTCGGGCGGAAGGTGTCGATCACTTCCTTGCAATAGCGCACGGCGGCGGCGACCTTGTGCGGCGAGGTCTGCCCGAGGCGCACGACGACGAGATCGAGCTTCGGGCTGATCAGGATCCTCTGCCCCCAGGCGCCGCTGCAATAGAAGAGACCGAGGCTGCCGGGGATCACCCAGAAGTGGGCGCCGTAGATCCCATCCGACTGCGTCGACGGCGTTCGTGCATAGTCCACCCAACCGGCGGGCAGGATTCGTTCACCGTCCCAGACGCCGTCGCGGAGGTAGAGATATCCGAAGCGGGCAAAGTCCTGCGCACTGCAGTAGCAATGGCTCGAGCCGACGAAATTCCCAGCCTGGTCGAAGCGTGGATCGGCGGTCCGCATGCCGATGCGATCGAACAGCTCGCGCTTCATGAAGGCGCGCATTTCGGCCTCACCGCCGCCGATGGTGTCTCGCACCAGACGCGAGAGCAGGTTGCTGGCGCCGCTGTTGTAGTTCCAACGCGCCTCGGGCTCGACTTGGTAGGGCAGCGTGGCGGCGAACGCGGCGACGTCGTCCTTCCCGACGCCGAACAGCATCGGGATGACGTCGGACTCATCCTCTGCGTAGTAGCGGATGTTGCCGTTGCCGAGGTCCTCGGCTTCGCGGAAGCGCAGCCCGTCGACCATGCGCAGCATCTGGTCGATGGTGATGCGCTGGCGAGGATCGCCCGCCGGCCATTCCTTAACAGGGATCGGCCGCGAGATGTCGAGCCTGCCCTGGCGCACGAGGATTCCCACCAGCGCGCTGGTGATGCTCTTGGCCATCGACCACGAGATGAAGGCGTGGTCGGGCTCGACGTCCCTGCGGTAGCGTTCGGCGACGATGGCGCCGTGCTGAACGACGACCACCGCGTTCGTGCGCTCGAGATCGTCGGGCTCGACGTCGCCGAAGGCACGATCGAGCAGTTCCTGCAGCGCGGCGCGATCGACGCGCGGATCGAGGTCCGCCCTCGGCCAGGATGTCGTCGGCCACGGCACGCCCCGGGGCTGCGTCGCGAGAGCCTGGAGCGCGGGTGTCATAGCGTGGAGCTTACGTCGGGCCAAAGCCGATTCGCAACGCAATCCGCTGGCGATCTCGGGTCTACGAGGTGGCAGTTGGTGCGTGCTTCGCGGCCGTCTGGCGGAGCATCGCGATTGAACCTCCCCCGCCTTGATGGACACCCTAGAAGGCGCGACAAGGCGCCAGGAGTGATCCATGGTGATGGCGATCAATCGCACACGGTTGAATCTTCGACACGGTGAGGCGCGAGATCCCCATACCCGTTCAGCAGGCCAAGCCCGTCGTCGATGGACAGGTGAAGGGCTCCCGCCCTGCGGTCAGGGAGCCGGAACCGTTCCGGCTCCGAGGGTCGTGAAACGGTCGAAATGCGTTCGCCCATGGAAGTCGCCGTCGGCGTTGCGCACGATCCGACGCGGATTTCCGGGATATTCTTGATAGATCCCAGGAACGACACGGCAGCTTCCCAAGCTGGACGTCGCCGGTGCGATCCCGGTCGCCCGCTCTACGAGAAAGCCCCGTATCGGACGGGGCTTTCGTTTTCTGAGGTCAGTCCGTCCAGGTGTTCGCGAACGACCATCTCGAGCATCGTCTGGTCGGTGCGGAAGACCCGCCAGGGATCGTCGACCCGTTTGATCAATCAAGCCCTGCGAGCACCGGAAGACGCAGCTACCCGTGGCGTCGGGCTGCCGGTGCGAGCCGTCGGTCGGCGGGGACGCGACAGGCGAAGGTCCAGCCGGCTGCCGAGCGCCCGTGCGGCCGACGTCAGGGTGTAGAGGGTCACCGAAGCGTTCGCGGGATCGAGCAGACGGTCCAGTGCACTGCGGCTGGTGCCCATGCGCCGCGCGAGGCTCGCTTTGCTGACCTGCTGATCCTTCATGAGCTGCTCGAGCTGTCGCGCCAGCACGCGCTTCTGAGCGCGCGCCTCGACTTCCTCGAGGGCGCCATCCTCGCGGAGTAGGTCGTCGAGAGTCGAGCCGACGTGTGGGTTCTTCTTCATCATCCGTTCTCCAACTCGCGTTTTCGTTGCCGCGCGAGATCAAGGTCAGCCGCCGGCGTCTTGCGCGTCTTCTTGATGAAGCCGTGCAGGTGCACCATGTGTTCCTCGAAGGTGCAGAAGAGGACACGGGCGGTGCGATCGCGCAGTTGCGTGCGCACTTCCCACACCCCATGCCCGAGGTTGCGACAGAGGGGCGACTTCAGCCATTCCCGAACCGGCTCCGAGCCGGCCTTGGTGCGGTAGAAGATCGCTGGTAGGCGCTTGCGATCAGCCGGCATGGCGCTATGTACTATTTTTGGTACGTAGGCTCAAGCCGCTGGACCTGATCGAGCAGCCGGAACCGTTCCGGCTCGGACGGGTACGAATGGGTTGAAGTGGGTACATCTGGGCAGACCGTCCAGAAGCCCCCGAACCCCATCGAAAAGCGTCCATCGCGGCCGACGTGGCGCAGAACGCTCTCGGCCGCCAACGCCTGATCGCAGCTTCCCAAGCTGGACGTCGCCGGTTCGATCCCGGTCGCCCGCTCGCCGTTTCCGAGGGTCAGTACTCGTCAAGGTGCTCGCGGACGATCACCTTGAGCATCGTCTGGTAGCCGAGGCCGCGCTTCGCACCGAGAACTCGCAGCCGGTCGACGAGATCGGGCTCCAGGACGATCGACGTGGGGCGCGCGCGTCGCAGCACTCGCGCCGTGGCCGGGACGTCTCGCCCGAGGTCGCGCCGCTGGAACTCGGCAACCTGTCGATCCTCAGCGCTTCGGGGAGCCAGCTTGGACTTGGCGGCAGGCTTCTTCATAGACCGATCGCTCCTTTCGCCGCATGGGACGGCCGCTGATCGGCCGCAGCTTCTCGCCGCGCCGCGTGAAGATCAGCGCGAGATGGCGTCCGGCGTCCGTGGCACCCAGCATGAGCCAGCGCGGCTCGGAGTGAGACGGCTCGACAATTCTGCCAGCGAAGAGTCTGACGCGGCGTTCGCACGGTCGACAAGAACCCTTCCGACTGCCGTCTGACGTCCATCCCACTTCGGCCTGGATGTCATCTTCCTGGAGCGCGCCGACCGCGCTGCGACCCGCCGGTCACGTGGTTCAAGGGTCGAACCGATCCCGTCACCAGTCAGCAAGGACCGGCACATGCGCTCGCTGCGCTTCATCGAAACGATCTGGTAGCGAGGGGGACGTCGGTTGCAGCGTTGCGACCCGTCGCAAGAGGAGAAATGAGATGTTCAGTCATGTCATGGTCGGCACCAACGATCTCGAGGCATCCAAGAAATTCTACGACGCGGTGCTCGGCACGCTCGGCATCTCACCTGGCTTCATCGACGACGACAGGCGGATCTTCTACGTGTCGCCGACCGGCGCTTTCGCCGTCACCGATCCGGCCACGGTGGATGCGTGGCACGCGGCTGGGGTGGCCAACGGCGGAACCACCTGCGAGGAGCCTCCGGGCGTGCGGGAAGGCGGCCTCGGCAAGATGTATCTCGCCTATCTCCGCGATCCGTCAGGGAACAAGCTCTGCGCCCTTCATCGCATGGCCTGAGCGAGCAGCTTGAGGTCCGTGAGACGCTTCCTCTTTACGCCGCTTTACGCCGCGGTCGGGCGGAAGGTGTCGATCACTTCCTTGCAATAGCGCACGGCGGCGGCGACCTTGTGCGGCGAGGTCTGCCCGAGGCGCACGACGACGAGATCGAGCTTCGGGCTGATCAGGATCCTCTGCCCCCAGGCGCCGCTGCAATAGAAGAGACCGAGGCTGCCGGGGATCACCCAGAAGTGGGCGCCGTAGATCCCATCCGACTGCGTCGACGGCGTTCGTGCATAGTCCACCCAACCGGCGGGCAGGATTCGTTCACCGTCCCAGACGCCGTCGCGGAGGTAGAGATATCCGAAGCGGGCAAAGTCCTGCGCACTGCAGTAGCAATGGCTCGAGCCGACGAAATTCCCAGCCTGGTCGAAGCGTGGATCGGCGGTCCGCATGCCGATGCGATCGAACAGCTCGCGCTTCATGAAGGCGCGCATTTCGGCCTCACCGCCGCCGATGGTGTCTCGCACCAGACGCGAGAGCAGGTTGCTGGCGCCGCTGTTGTAGTTCCAACGCGCCTCGGGCTCGACTTGGTAGGGCAGCGTGGCGGCGAACGCGGCGACGTCGTCCTTCCCGACGCCGAACAGCATCGGGATGACGTCGGACTCATCCTCTGCGTAGTAGCGGATGTTGCCGTTGCCGAGGTCCTCGGCTTCGCGGAAGCGCAGCCCGTCGACCATGCGCAGCATCTGGTCGATGGTGATGCGCTGGCGAGGATCGCCCGCCGGCCATTCCTTAACAGGGATCGGCCGCGAGATGTCGAGCCTGCCCTGGCGCACGAGGATTCCCACCAGCGCGCTGGTGATGCTCTTGGCCATCGACCACGAGATGAAGGCGTGGTCGGGCTCGACGTCCCTGCGGTAGCGTTCGGCGACGATGGCGCCGTGCTGAACGACGACCACCGCGTTCGTGCGCTCGAGATCGTCCGGTTCGGTCTCGCCGAAGGCATGATCGAGCAAGCGCGCTAACGCCGCGCGATCGACGCGCGGGTCGAGATCCGCACGCGGCCAGGAGTCCGTCGGCCAGGGGAGGTGCGCCGGATGCGCGGGAAGCGGGAGCAGGCTTGGCGGTGCCATAGGCGGCGGAGCATAGGCCCGCCGCGTCGCAGCGCGCAACGCGGGGACCGATGGAACGGGTACGGAGTGGATTCACCACCGGCAATGGAAGAATCGCCGCACCAAAGAGAAACATCATCCTGGGTCGGTCCCAGTGCAGCAAAAGCGAGCTTTCGACAGCTCTCCCGAGGTCGCCTCGAAGAACTCAAGCGCGCGGCGTCAGGCTGAGCGAGAACTCGGGACTCTCAAGCACATAATCAGTAGCCGGGAAATTACGGATAGGTCGTGAGCATCGACACCTACGTCCACTTCACCGCGCTGTCCGCTGCGGCTGAGTGGCGGACGCCTCCGCTCAAGCTCAAGCGCTCTCTACTTGGCGCATTTGATGAGCACACCATCGGCCGAATACATGCACTTGGGGTCGCGACCAGCTCTTTCCTCAATAGAGGCAGCCACCGGGCTGTCGATGTAGCCGCAGGCGGCCATCAGCCAATGGTATTTGAAGCCAAGCTCGTCAGGGGACGATGCGCTCTTCCACGTCGAGAGATCCTTCTCGTCCCACGTCATCAGATCTGCGAGATCGCCCGTTGATGTGAACCACGCCGTGAATGGCTTCTTTCCCGTATAGCCGCCGTAGGAGTTCTTGGCGTTAACGCTCCCGCAGGCAACGACCTGCGTGTTCTTGCCGAACTCGACCTTTCTGGAATCCGGATCCTTCAGGTTGTCGATCATCCACTTGTCGATTTTCTTGTTGCAGTCCTTCGGGACCCGCCCCTGCTCGACGGCGCTGATGAACGCGCCGTTCTCGGCACGGTATTTAGCCTCGGCGTCAGCCTGATAATTGGTGTAACTGTTCGAGGCATACCGCGGCGGAATGCAGGCAGTACTCAGGGAGAGGAGTGCAACAAGCACGGCAAGCGCGGTCTTGGTCGTCATCGGAGGCCCCCGAGGGTGGAGTGGCTGAACCGAAGAAGCCACAGCGGTGAAGGTCAGGTCAAGTCGCGACGTGATGGTCGCTGGCGATTAACTCGCGCATGCTGGACCCTGCGCGAGTAGGGCACCGGCGGTAGCTCGCGCGGTGCCTGAAGCCGTGACCAATAGCGCTCGAGATCCTCAACCACATCGCGCAGCTTGTCGGCTGGTCGCAGGATGGGCGCTCGGCCCGCGCCGCGGGCGCCTTCCACCGTCGACGGCGCGGGTGGTCGCCGCCGCTACTTCAAGCGCACCTGGTAGATCGCGACGGCGTTGCGCTTGAGCGCGAGCGCCGCCTCGATCTCCTCGCGGGACGGCTCGCGTCGTCTTCGCGAACGTGGAGGCGACGCGAGACGAGCACCGCTCCAGCGACACCGTCCGCTTCGCCAGGTGCGGGTAGCCCGCATGAGGGGCCAATTTACATAATCTGGATGGCGACTCAGGTGCGCACGTCCCCGTGCCGTTGGTGCGATTCGCCACCCCTGGCGGCGCCGAATCGCACCAGCTCTGCTGGCTACATGAGCCCCGAGCAGGCCCGCGGCAAGCCCGTCGACAAGCGCTCCGACATCTTTTCATTCGGCTGTGTGCTCTACGAGATGTTGACGGGGGCGGGTCCGTTCCCGGGCGAGACCGTCACCGATTCACTCGGGGCCATCCTCCACCGGGAACCGGAATGGTCGGCGCTCCCGACAGCGACCCCGTGTCGAGTCCGCGAACTGCTCTCGCACTGCCTCGCCAAGGATCGTAGGAACAGGCTGCGCGACATCGGCGATGCCCGGCTGGCCCTGAGCCTCGGGCAGCAGGGCGATGGACCAACCGACCCGTACGGCACAGTTCAGCGAGCCGGCCGGCGTGCGCGTGCCGGGTGGGTGGCATTCGCGGTGGCCGGCGTGGCCTTGCTTGCGCTGGGTGTCGCCTATTTTCGGAAGTCTGATGCACCCAGCGTCAACCTCCAAGGGCCGATCGCCCGCATGATCCGTGCGATCAGCCAAACCAAATGGCCGATCGCGCGAGTGACGTGGATGACCTCACCATCGACCCGTTGGACCGACCACTTGAGCCGGGCGGGCGGACAATCTGAATGGCCGATCGGACAGGTGGGTTGGACGGTCGGACGATTCGTTTGTCCGCCCTCGCCGCGCGTGCATTCTCACGCGGCATGTGCGCTCTCCAAGTCTCAACCCAGCGCCGCACCCGCGCCGCCGACGCGACCGCTCGCGCTGGTCGAAAGCGGGCAGCGGCTCACGCACCAACTGCGCCCCATCGCAGCGCCGAAAAGTGAGCCGGATGAGTCCGCGCCGACCCACCGCGCGCAGCCTCATTATTGGTCGATGACGGTAACGCGTGTTCGGGAATAGGCGCGGCTGGTGATTTCGTTCGCGATAAATCGGCCTAGATTTCCGGCGGTTACCTTCGCAGGGGATGGCGCATCTTTGGGGAAATACTGATCGGCGGCCTGGTATTTGCCGTTGCCATTCCCGGGCACGATCCACGGCGGGCAGACAGCCAGCCAATCGAGGTCGAGCATCGCATATTTCAGGAATGCCTCATAGTGATCTTCGCGGGGATAGCGAAGTTTCGGCGGCTGGTCCGGCAAATCCCTGCGCAGGGTCAATCGATCATGCAGCATCAGTCCAGACCCATGCTGCACGATAAAACGCCGGTCCCCCACGGACGGCAAGGCCGCCGCGACGAACTGGCTGAGCACAGGCGTAGGATCGTCGAAGTTCATGTTGCCGACACAGGCCACGATGACATCTTGGTTGGCAACGGCATTCTCTACGTCCAAGGCGTCGAGCGGGTTGCCTGTCTTGACGGTAAGAAGTTGGTGCTCGATCTTGGCGTCTGAGCGGCGCACGAAGGCGGTTACCCGGTGCCCAACGGCGAGGGCTTCCTTGACCACCTGGCTTCCGCTCAGACCATTGGCTCCAAATACGATGACGTTGGTCATGAGTCACTCCTGTAGTTTGTTGACGAGAAGTTTATCCGCGGCCCCTCTCCGTGGCGAAGCACATCGCGGGCGACGCATAGTAGCCGGGATTTCCCATTTGATTCTCCGCCCACGACCGCCGCGGGCACTGGATGGTGAGTTTACAACATAAGCGTCCTGAGTCCTGGTTTGAGGATGATTCCCGGCTCTCCGATGGTGAACAGGGTTCGTGTTCAGGATCTGTCAGCGTGTTCTTGACCGTGCGGACGACGTTTTCGCCGTTGGAGTGCGAACCCTCCCCGCTGGTCTTGGCTTCTGGCCCAAGATCCGGCAGGGCAGTCGTCATCCCGACACCGCCTTGGCCGGTCTCAATCTTCGCATGCGATCCAGGATGGTCCGGAACAGATGACGTGGCACCGCAACCTCCGCCATCTGGAACACCACGTACCGCGCCGTCCGCACCACTTTGGCCCCGATCTTGATGAGCTTCTCGCGCAGCGTCGTCAGCGACCAGTGCGCTACGCTCGCCTGCGTCAGCACCTCGGTCTCGAACCTTCCCATCTGGCTGGTCGAAGCGGCGTTCGCCTCGCGAGCCCGCCCGCCCACGACCTGCCGCATGGACGGATCGACCGACAACCGCGCCGCATCGTTGGTGTCCTCGTAGCCTGCCAGGCGGCTGTACACGGACTGCCGCAGCAGGGCGGTCATCGTGTGCCGCGTGTTCTTCCCCGTCCGCTGGTCGTGGAGCAGGCCTCCCGCCGTCGCAGTCAGGCCCAGGGCGTCATCGAGTTCGCGGTAGGCCAGGAGCCCAGCGTCGCTGGTCACCCGGGAGCCGTGGAACTCAAGCTTCAGGCTGCCATCAAAGCCGACCCGCGGAGCGTCCTCTTTGCCTTCACCCATTGAACCCTCCGGACTTGTGTGTCCCGCCGTGCAAACACGCCTGTATTCCTGCGGTCAAACGTCACGTCACGATACCAGAAAGTAAGTTCCCATCTGGGAAATCCGGGATGAACGGTATCGGCTGCTTCAAGCGCGATGCATCGACGCAACCCGCCTCCGCCCCTGCCGGGCCGGCCTTCCCCTCAATCACGCTCTCCACGGGTTCCGCGAGCGCCCAAAGCCGCGTCGCTCCACCCGTGACGACATCCCGCGGCCCCGATGGGGCCGAGGATAAGACCACACGCACGCGTCCCAACGGCACGCTTCACGAAGATACGACCCGCTCTTGCCCCCTGCGTCAACTTCGCAGAGCCTTGTTGACACCGCCCCCGCACGGGGGGAGGAGTCCGCAGGCTCGCGCCGCTCGTCGTTGATCGCGTCCTTTACCTCCCCACCGGATCCCCCGGCAGCCCCCACTCATCCAGCGGCAGGTGCCGATGGTGCACATGGATCACCCGCCCGATCTGCTTGCCGAACAGGTCCGCGATAATCTCGCACGACTCGGCGTGACCCGCCGTGAACGGGACCGCCGCATCCCTGAAGAACGCCAGGATCGCCAGCGTCTGGTCGTCCTTCCGGCAGGGCAGCACCACCAGGCTGCGCCCCTCCAGCCAGTGCGCATCCTCGCCCAGGGCCGAACGCATGTCCCGCTCGCCCGTGATGAACTCGGGTCCTTCCAGGTCGGCGAACCTGTGGGGCAGCACGCTGGTCAGGTGGTCCAGCAGCACCTCGGCCGCGTCCTTGGGCACGTCATAGTTCACATACGCCCCCAGCGTGTGCTCGCCCGTCGAACTCGGCAGGAACACCGCCGCGTTGGTCGGCCCGATCTTCGCCAGCGAGTACTCCAGCACCGTCCGCAGCAGCCCCTCGACATCCAGCTCCTGGCGGACCAGGCTGTTGAACTCACTCGAGATCGCCACCCGCGTCATCTTGTCGCTCAGCCGCGCATACGCCCCGCTCAGATCATCACACAGCGACTCGATCTGCCCCACCACGCCCCGCCGGGCCGAGTTCAGCCGCCGGCACATCCTCTTGAGCCGCGCCACACGCCTGGCCTCGTTCCGCCGCGCCCGCCCGCGCTGCGCCGCCTCGCCAAGCCGCGACGCCAACTCCTCGGGCGGCACCCGCACCCCGATCAGGTCGCACGCCCCGGCCCGCATGGCCGCCGTCGCCTGCTCCACCGTCGGAGCCTCCGAAACAATCACCACGCTCGGCACCACCGACGTCACCGACACCGCCCGATCGCCCAAGAGGCTCGCCAGCGCGTGGCAGTCCGAACCAAGGTCCGTCGACAGCAGCACGACCTCAAACCGGTGCGCCGACAGGATCTCGGGCAGGTCCTCCGCCGACTCGGCCTGAAAAACCCGCGCCCCGATCGCCTCCAGCTGCTCCGCCATCCGCTCACGGATCGACCGCGACGCCGCCACCATCAGCACGCGAACACCGCGGCGCGCCCGCGCGTCGTGGGCCGGCGGGCACACCTCGGGCACCGCCCGAGCAACCGCCGCCCCCGGCACGTTCGATCCGGCCGGGTGGTGCGTGACTCGCCTGCTCGCCATGTCATCTCTCCAACCAGCGGGGCACAACTCGACCGCGGCCCATGTCCGCCTACGCGGCCAAACTCCGCGCCCCCGGCGAGGGCAACGTGATGCGGGCGATCGCTCCGTGATCGTCCGCGTTCTCCAGCGTGAGCGAACCATCCATCAGCGTCACCAGACGCCGGGCCCGGGGAAGCCCCAGCCCACGCTGCCGACCCGCCGGCTTCTCCGAAAAGAACGGGTCGAACGCGTGACGAAGCGCCCGGGAAGACAACCCCGAGCCGGTGTCGATCACCGAGACAACAAGTCGGCCATCGAACGGGTCGGTGTGAGCCCGCAGCGAGATGGTGACCGGCGGGTCGCCAGGGGCGGCAGATTCCGCCGAGTTCACCAGCAGCTCCCCGATCGCCTGCGCCAGCAACTCCGCATCCGCAACGACCTGAATCGCAAGGTCTTGCGCACTCGTCACCACCACCAACCCACGCCCCAGCCTCGCCCGCGCCGACTCCAGCGCACGATCCGCGATCTCCCCCACCGTCGTCGAGCGCAAGTTCGGCTCGGGCGGCGCGGCCAGCAGATGCAGGCTCGTAATTAGTTCAGTCAGATCACGCGACGCCTCCACGATCGCCCGCGCCGCCGCACCGTCCGGGGTATCCCCCAGACGCGACGCCAGCAACTGCGCCCGCCCGCACACCACCGCCAGCGGGTTGTTCATCTCGTGGGCCGCCCCGGCCGTCACCTCACCCAGTCTCGCCAGCGACTCGGCCTCGGTCAGCCTGGCCTGCGTCTCGGCCAGCGTCCTGCACGCCTCCGCCAGCTGCTCGCCAAGATGCCGCGCATCGTCCTGCCGCTCCGCCGCCAAAAGCGCCACCCCCCAGGCCGCCCGCAACGCATCCAGCACCTCGCCCAGCCGCTCAGCCACGCCCTCCGCGTTGTCAAACAACAGCAGTGCGCTCGGGTCCGTCGCCCGCCCCAGGCCGATGGCCCGAAGGCTCCACGTCTTGATCCGCCGACTCGCGTGCGAGATCACCCACGTCGCCACCGCGCCCGCCGCCGCCGGGCTTTGCGGCAGGTTCGCCAGCGCCGCCGGATCGGTGAACTCCGCGGGCGCGTCATCATCCACCAGCACGCCCGCCTCGCCGTCCGCCCCGATCTCCAAGAGCTCCCACGAAGCCCCGCCCAGCCCAAGCAGCGCGATGTACCCCTCACCCAGCAGCCCACGCGCCGACCGCCCGATGTGCGACTGCGCCTCGGCCCGCGACGCCGGCGCCCCCGCCCGCTCATGAAACAACGCGATCGCCGCCAGCGCCTCGTGCTGATGCGCCGAGGCCTTGGCCCGCTCCTCCAGCGCGCGGTTGGCCCGGCTCAGCCGCTTGTTCGCGTTCGACACCGACTGCAGCAGCAGGTCCGGCGGGTCGCTGCGATCCAGTCCGAGCACCACGCACCGATTCCCCACCGCCTCGTGCAACTTCGGCACGATCCGCTTCACACGCTCGGGGTCGAGCCCGCAGTCCCGCGCCAGCGCATCCAGCGCGGGCGGCCCATCGCAATCACCCGACCACCCGATGTGCAACTGCCGGCACGCCGCCCGCGCCACCGTCACCAGCTCGATCATCGACCGGTGCGGCACATCCGGCAGCGACGCCGCAGGCTGCGAGTGCAGCCAGATCGTGTCCGCGATGGGCGTGGGCAGCCCCCAGTGCTCGCACACCCGCTTGCCCGCCAGATGGTTGTCCATCCCGATGATCGACCGCTCCACCGGCGCCGCCGCCGACTGCCGACGCTCGCACCCCTCGATCACGCGCCGATACGCCTGCGGCAGCACGATGCTCAGCACCAGCCTTCCCAACCCGTGCAACAACCCCGCCACGAACGCCTCATCCGGCCCGATCCGCAGCCCCTTGTGCTGCTCGGCCAGCAACTCCGCCGCGCACGCCACCCCCAAGGAGTGCTGCCAGAACCCCCGCCGATCAAAGTCATAAGGCGACGCAGCCTCCTTGCGGGCCACCGAGATCATGCTCACCTTGTCGCTCTCGCGGTCCAGCAGCTCGAACACCGACACGCCCAGCACCGCCGACCGCACCGCGTCGATCCCCAGCATCACCACCGCACGCCGCACCGTCGTGATCCGCGTACCCAGCCCCTTGTCCGCCTTGCGGCACAGCCCGAGAATCCGCACCGTCAGCGCAGGATCCGACTCGATCAGCGACGCGACCTCGGAGATCTCGGCCTTGTCATCCGCCCCCAACTGCAAAATCCGCGTCGCGATCGGCGACAACGTCGGCAGCGTGTCCAGCCGCCGCAGGATCAACTCGACGTGCTGGCTCTGAGAGTGGGTGGCGTCCATGGGTGGCCTGGCAACGGTTCAAACCGCGGACACGGAGCACAAAACCTGAAGTCGCAGCCTGGCAACGTGGCAGATTGGCAAGGTGACCAGCGCGGCCCCGAGTCGCGAGGGTCCGGCGGAACACCCGCCTTCCACTCCGCCACGTTGCCACGTCCTTCTCAGACACGCCCATTGTGCCCGCCCCGCGCCGCCATCCCCAAGAGCTCCGCCATCCGTGCGATCAACTTGTCCACGTCAAACGGCTTCTTCACAAAGTCATCCGCCCCCGCGCTCATCAGCGTCTTGATCTCCTCGGGCCTCACCACGCCCGAAATGAAGATGATCTTCGTGTCCGCCATCGTCGGGTTCGAACGCACCCGCTGGCACACGATGTTCCCGTTCAAGTCCGGCAGCATGTAGTCCAGCAGAATCAGGCTCGGCTTGAACGACTCCGTCAGCAGCCCCGCGTCATACCCGCTGCTGGCCGTCTTGATGTCAAACCGCCCATCCCGCTGCACGATATCGACCAGCATCTCCAGCACCGCCTGGTCATCGTCCACGATCAGCACCCGCCGACGCTCACCCTCCAGAGGGTCCAGCGGGATGTTATTGGTCCGCATGAAACGGATCAGCTCATCCCGGGGGATACGCCTGAACTTCGAGCCCGGCACGCGGAAACCCGTCAGCCGACCCGAATCAAAGCAGCGAATGATCGTCTGCTGGCTCACCTTGCAGATGGCCGCGGCCTCGCCGGTGGTGAAGATCCGCTTGCCGGCCCATTCCGAGGGCTTGGTCGCGTTCATCGGGGGACTCCAGCCAAGACCCGACGCGGGCGGTGTGCCTTCGGGCAGGAGAGAACCGTGCCGCCACAGTGGCCGCACGCTGCGCCCCAACTACCCCCTCCTGGCAGTATCGGCCCCCAGTTCCCCCAACTTCACAGGACGGAACGGACGGGACGAAGTGCCCAGAGTTCCAAACGAGGTTCTCGGGCCGAGGTCACGCGCCTGAGTTCTGGGTGAAAGCAAGCCGAGCCCCAGACTCGGACCCTTGCCCTGAACTCCTGGTTCTCAAAGTCGCAACTCGCGCTGCGGGGGTGCGGCAAAGGAGGCGACCGGCGAAACTCGCATCCGCACCGACTCACCGGCCGCTGCCAGAAAGAGGCCCGGCAAGCCCAGGGCCGCCGCCTGCCTTGGCAAGCCCACCCCGTCAGCGAAGGACGAGGCGCTGCCGTCCGTACCATCCGAGATTGGAGGAAATCCCGAATGTCCAGCATCCAAAGTCGCTGCTTCATCAACGGTGAGTTTGCTGCCGCCGACTCCGGCTCAACCTTCGACGTCACCAACCCCGCCACCGACGCCGTCATCGCCAAGGTCGCCGACTGCGGCGCGGCCGAGACCTGGCGCGCCATCGAGGCCGCCTCCGCCGCCCTGCCCGCCTGGCGAGCCGCCCCGGCCCCGGACCGCGCCAAGGCCCTGCGCAAACTCAGCGACCTCATGCTCCGCGACCAGGACCGCCTGGCCGCCCTCATGACCGCCGAGCAGGGCAAGCCGCTGGCCGAATCCCGCGGAGAGATCGCCTACGCCGCCTCCTTCCTCGAGTGGTCCGCCGGCGAGGCCGTCCGCATCTACGGCGAAACCATCCCCGCCAGCACCGCCGACAAGCGCATCCTCATCCTCCGCCAGCCCGTGGGCGTCTGCGCCGCCATCACGCCCTGGAACTTCCCCGCCGCCATGATCACCCGCAAGCTTGGCCCGGCCCTGGCCGCCGGCTGCACCATCGTCATCAAGCCGCCCGAGCAGACTCCGCTGTCGGCCCTCGCCCTTGCAGAACTCGCCGTCGAGGCCGCCATCCCCGCCGGCGTCGTCAACATCATCACCGGCGACTCCAGGACCATCGGCCGCGAAATCTTCCGCCACGAGGCCGTCCGCAAAGTCAGCTTCACCGGCTCCACCGAGGTCGGCAAGATCCTCATGGAGATGGCCGCCCAGCGCGTCGTCAAGCTCTCCCTCGAACTCGGCGGCCACGCCCCCTTCATCGTCTTCGACGACGCCGACCTCGACAAGGCCGTCGCCGGCTGCATCGCCACCAAGTTCAGGAACGCGGGGCAGACCTGCATCTGCGCCAACCGAATCCTCGTCCAGGCCGGCATCCACGACGACTTCATCCGCCTGCTCAAGGAAAAGTTCGCCGGCCTCACCGTCGGCCCCGGCACCGACGCCGGCGTCAAGATCGGCCCCCTCATCGACGACGCCGCCATCGAAAAAGCGACCGCCCACGTCGAGGACGCCCGCCTCCGCGGCGGCAAGGTCACCATGGGCGGCACACTCATCGACATCAAGGGCCACGCCAAACGCTTCTTCGCCCCCACGCTCATCGAGAACGCCGGCCCCGACATGCTCTGCTTCCGCGAAGAAACCTTCGGACCCGTCCTGCCCGTCATGAAGTTCAACGACGAGCAAGAAGCCGTCCGCGTCGCCAACGACTCGCCCTACGGCCTGGCCGCCTACTTCTACACCCGCGACGCCAGCAGACTCATCCGCGTCGCCGAGGCCCTCGACTACGGCGTCGTCGGCGCCAACGACTCCACCCCCTCCACCGCCCAGGCCCCCTTCGGCGGCATGAAAGAATCAGGCCTGGGCCGCGAGGGCGGCAAATGGGGCGTCGATGAGTACCTCGAAACCAAGTATGTCAGCTGGGGCATCTGACGCCGCGATCCATGACTCCAATCCACCTGGAACATCCATGCGACAGCCCCGCTCCCCCGCGTGCGGGGGCGGCGCCAACGAGGCTCGGCGAAGTTGGCGCAAGGGGGGGCGTATTCACACGCCATCACCATTCGCCCCCCGCCAGATCACCCAGCCCCTCGCCCCACTCCCTCATCGTTGCGCTCGCGGCAAAGGGGCGCGCGCCCGACATCCATCGCCAATCGGTGTGAGGTTCGAGAAGAAGCCGGTTCGCAGCCCCCCACAACGCCGCGCCTGATCGGCGCAAAGCGACTCCCGCCAGCGACTGGCTGCGGCTTGAGGCCGCGCGCGACGCCTCTCCCCCCACGCCCGGAAATCCCCTTGAATATCGGGGATTATCTGGTAGGCTATCGGACGCGGTCGCCCCGGTGTGGTGCGGCCGCCGATGGCCATCCAGGGAGGCAGAAACAATGAAGACTCGTGGTGTGGCGTCGTTCTGCGCGCATGGCCGTCGCGGACTTTCTGTCGTGGCAATGCTTGCCGTCACTGGTCTGGCCGCGTCGGCGAACGCCCAGGTCATCACCTGGAACGTCGGCTCAGGCGGCTGGGGCACCGCCGCAAACTGGCTCCCCGTCAACGTGCCCGATAACGTCGGCGAAGACGCGGTCCTCGGCGGCGGGGCGGCCTACACCGTCTCGCTGAGCACGGCGCCAGCCATCAGCCCGACCATCGGCGCCCTGTCGATCACCAACCCGCTCGCCCTGCTCAACATCGATGTCGGCCGCATCCTGACCCTCAACGCCAACTCCACCAACAACGGCGTGATCCAGATCAACCCCCAGGGCCAGGGCGGTACAACTCAACTGAGCGTCGGCACCGCCCTCACGCTCGGCGGGACGGGCGAGGTCCGCCTTCGCACCGGCGCCTCCAACTCCCAAATCGGCGGGACCGCGGTGCTCACCAACGGACCCTCGCACACGATCCGCGGCGTGGGGCGGATGGTCAGCGCGTTCACCAACCAGGGGCTCATCGCCGCCGATTCCTCGCTCTTTCTGGCCAGCACGAACAACTTTCAGATTATGGCCATCCCTGTCGCCAACACGGGCACGCTGAGCAGCCGCGCCGGAAGCACCCTCTTGCTCTCGGGCACCTCCATCACCCAGACAGGGGGGGCCAGGTGCTCTGCGACGGCGGCACGGTGAGCCTGATTAACGCCACGATCAACGGCGGTCAGCTCAATACGTCTGGCATCGGCAGTTTCATCGCCTCCGGCAACCCGTCGCAGCTCGTCGGCGTCACCAGCAACGCGCCGTTTGACGTGACCTCCGGCTCAGGAGTTCTCGTCTCTGGCGCCGGCCTGACCAACAACGCTCTTCTCCGGATCAACCCCACTCTGGGCGGGGGTCAGACGGTTCTTCAATTCGACGCGAGCGGATCGCTCGGCGGCACCGGCGAGGTGCGCCTGGTCACCACCGGGGGCGGCTCGGCGCTCATCGGCGCGGCCGGCGTCACCATCACCCACGCACCCACACACACCATCACCGGCGTCGGGCAGATCAGCACCCTTGGCGCGTTCATCAACCAGGGCACCATCGCACCCGGCTTCTCCGCCGGGAGCATCGGCGTCCTCTCGGGCGGGTTCACCAACGCCGCCACCGGCGTCCTGGACTTCGAGCTGGGCGGCAACGCGACCACGCAGTTCGACCGCTTCACCGGCTTTGCCAACTACACGCTGGGCGGGACGCTGGATCTGTCGTTGATCAGCCCCTACGTCCCGGTTCGCCAGGACCACGCGCGCATCATCACCGGCGCCTCGGTCACCGGTCGCTTCGCCACCGTCCTCAAGCCCACCCTCCCCGCCGGCGTGGCCCTGCGCGTCATCTACCTCCCCAACGCCGTTGAGGTCTGGTTCCACTGCCCGGCGGACCTGACGACTGGTGCGATCCCCGGCCCGCTGGGCTACGGCATCCCGAACGGGACGCTGAACAACGACGACTTCTTCTTCTACCTGTCGCTGTTCGCGGCCAACAGCCCGGATGCGGACCTGACCACGGGCGCGATCCCGGGGTCGCCGGGGTACGGCGTGGCGAACGGCGTCATCAACAACGATGACTTTTTCTTTTACCTGTCGCTGTTCGCGCAGGGGTGCTGAACCCGGGCGGGCGGATCAGAAGATGAGGGGATGAAACTCCGATTCCAAGCGACGGTCCTCTAATGATCCGGCCAACGGGAGCGGGGCCGCCTCTTGGCCCTCCCAGGTCGTTCGTGGAGCGGGGCGAGATCGAGTGTATCCGGCGTCCGTTGGTTGGGCTCGGCCTGTGGGCCTTGCTTCACCCGTGGCTCGATCCGGCGCCGCGTTGGGGCGGGCAATGGGCGTCGTTCCGCGGCCGGTGGTGTCAGACGTTTGCGTCGGCTTTCTTCGGCTTGAACATCCTGAACAGCCTGGTCAGCGGGTCGTAGAACTCGTCCACCACCCGTTCTTTGAGGGGGATGATGGCGTTGTCGGTGATGGTGATGTTTTCGGGGCAGACTTTGGTGCAGCACTTGGTGATGTTGCAGTAGCCCAGGCCGCCCTCGTCTTTGAGGTGTTCGAGGCGGTTTTCGGTGTCGAGGGGGTGCATTTCGAGGGCGGCGATGTAGACGAAGTGTCGTGGGCCGGCGAACTCGGGGTGCTTGTGGTGGTCGCGCAGGACGTGGCAGACGTCCTGGCAGAGGAAGCACTCGATGCACTTGCGAAACTCTTGGACGCGGTCGACGTCGGCCTGGTCGATCTTCCAGGTGCCATCGGGGAAGTCGGGCTTGCGTGGCTTGAAGGGCTTGATCTGCTTCTTGACGCGGTAGTTCCAGGAGACGTCGGTGACGAGGTCTTTGATATGGGGGAAGGCCTTCATGGGCTCGATGGTGACGGGCTTGGAGGTGTCGATGGTGTCCATGCGGGTCATGCACATGAGCTTGGGCTTGCCGTTGATCTCGGCGGAGCATGAGCCGCACTTGCCGGCCTTGCAGTTCCAGCGGCAGGCGAGTGTGGGGGCGGTCTCGGCCTGGATCTGGTGGACGGCGTCGAGGACGACCATGCCCTCGGTGATGTCGGTGGAGTAGTCTTTGAAGGCGGCGTTTTCGCGCTGGCCGGTCCAGATGCTGTCTCTTATACACATCTCCGAGCCCACGAGACTAAGGCGAATCTCGTATGCCGTCTTCTGCTTGAAAA
>ENA-ORBV01002368-ORBV01002368.1-microbial-mat-metagenome-genome-assembly--contig:-NODE-2368-length-39925-cov-28.904462_pt1 | contig 39925 bp, 44 predicted proteins | sample MGYA00237777_ERZ505514 | MGnify/ENA primary metagenome ERZ505514 (study PRJEB26160, sample SAMN06269048) | microbial mat metagenome | isolation source: Oligotrophic lake microbial mat | place... | reverse complement strand
ATGCCTGGCCCATCGTCCGACGAGGCCAACATCCACGGAGCCTTCGGGGGTCTCGAGCGCGCCAAGAAGGTCCGCGTCGGGAGCGTCCCGCTCAACCAGGACGTGGGCACGCTCACGGTGTCGGGCCAGGCCGAGAGCTGGGCGATCCTCGAAGTTGTTCTCGGCCCGCCCGCGCAGGTGGTCCCGTGAGCCAGACGATGGCCATGATGCGATTCGCTTCGCGCAAGCTCGGGCTCGACGTCGCTGCGATGGACGACGCAGTCGCGCGCTTGCCTGCGAGCGTGCAGCGCGCATGCTACGCGGGCTGGATGCCCGGCACCACCGCCGAGGTGCTCTATCGCAGGGCTCGCGAGGTCCTCGTCATCTACCACTCGATGAGGGACGAAGCTGCGCTCGTGCAGCTCTTCAAGCGCATGGCGGATCCCGAATGCCGCACGGTTCCAACGTCTGAGATCGAGGACTTCATGCGCTGGGCGTATGCGGTGGCTGCGCGCGCGCGCGAGTGCGGCGACCCTGACCGAGGATATGGCGCCGATGCGCTGGACCCCATCGAGGAGATGCTGCGATGAAGTCCGCCGAATGGCAAGTCGACGCGGCGCGCGTCAACAATGCGCTGCGAGAGGTCTACAGCACCCTCATGCACGCGAGGGAGATCGCGCTCGTCCGCGGGCACGTCGATGCCGCAGCCGCGCTGCGCACGAAGATGGACAGCATTGCGCCGCAAATGCGCTACGTCTGGCCGTCACCCATGCGGTCGCTGGATCTTGCCGCGCTGTTCGACGCGCGATACCAGGCCATTGCGCGCGAGGAAGAGCTGAGCCCTGGGCGCGCGGACAAACTGGCTCAGAACAAGAGCGCCAAGGCGAAACGCGACAAGGCGCGGTATCTCACCTGGATGGCGACGCGCGAGTCCGCCGCGCGCTAGGCGGGAATAGAGTGGGGCCGAGCACCATGGACGAATGCTCGGCCCCACACCCGCGGAGCAGCCAACGGGGTCTCCTTCTAGGGGGGAGAGGCTCATCCTGCCATTCTGAGCCAGCGCGGCCAACGGATCAGCGCAGGAAGCGCCCGATCCGGGACCCGCACCACGCGGTGAGGAGCAGGTAGCCCACCGCCGCAGCGAGGAGCATCACGGCTGCACCGGCTTCGGGCCCGGAGTCTTGCGCCGCCACAGAGCCAGCAGCGCGGCCAAAGCAGCCGCAGCCGGCGCGCCGACGAGCACCGCGACCGTGGCGACCGCGCCTTGCTCGACCAGCTCGCCGCGGGTTGCAGGCTCTTCGACGGGCGGAGGCGTGTAGATCACTCCACCGCCGCCGGGGATCTCGATGACGACCGGGGCGCCGGGGTCTGGCGCTTGCGCATTCGGATCGATGGGCGCGTCCCACCATTGCCGCGCGCCAGCGCATCCGCCGAGCGCTGCCGCCGCGACGATGACGATGACGACCGTTGCGATTGCGCCGGCAATCTTTTGCCCGGTGCGCAGCTCAAGTTCTCGCCGTCTCATGATTCAACCTCGGTGCTTGCAGGCCCCCAGGTCTTGACGACCGATCGGCCCAAAGCGTAGGCCGCGAACATTGCCGCGATGGGCCACGCGGGAGCCTGTAGCTCTGTGATTGCCCCGACCCCGGCCATGAAGGCCCAGAACTCGGTGGATGTAATGCCCTTCTGCCCGATTGCTTGGAACATGTCAGTCCTGCGGGAACTCCGCTTCCATGGCGTCAACGGCTGCGCGATGTCGCGCGGCCCACTCTTCTACCGGATCGCCAAACGATAGCCTCGGGGTCGTCACCGTGACGCTCGCGCCTTCGCTCAGCCACTCAATCGTTATCGTCTGCATGCTTGCCGTTCTGGCCGCGGTGAGGTTTGCGTCGATTCGGCCCATCGCCGCGTAGAGCCCGAGATTCGCGACGAACCCGGCCGAAAGTAGCGCGACAAGTATCCAGGATGGTAGCGACCTCTGCATCATTTTGGAGACTTCACCTCGATTATGCGAACCCTTTCCACGATGTCGGTTTGCCGGCGCTCCAGGTTCAGCAAGCGGCCGTCGACCCGCGCAGCGTCGCCCTCGTACCGTTTGTCGAGCGCGTGTAGTGCGCGCGCCGTCTCGCCGGTGTGTATCTCCGTGCGCTGCGCCGACTCGTAGAGGCTGCGCATGTCGGACGCGACGCCTCCGATCTGGATCGACGCGCGCAACGCGAGAGCGAGCGCGGGAGACATGATCGCGAGCATGACCCCCGCGCCCCACATAATAAGTTTCATGCTGACGCGAGTCTCTTCGCCGATTTCGTTTCTCATGCTCATGACAGGAACTCCGCCGGCAAGGCGGGCCCGAACCCCATGCCGTCGACCCATAGGTGGTTGGCTGCCGCCGACGTTGTCGTTGTCGCAACCGCGCCGACGCCGAACGCGCGGGACGTGCCTGTTGCAACGTTTGTCGCGATGGTCTGATCGTAGACCTTCACTCCGGTGAGGTGATCGTAGATCCGGAACCGGACAGAGGTGGTGCTCACGTAGCGGATGACGTGCCGATAGATCACGCCTGAAAGCGGCGTGAACGTTGTGCCGCTCGTCGTCCGCACGCTGTTGCTGGCGGTCTTTGCAGCAAGCGCGCCGCTAGCAAGCTCGAAGTATGCCCCGTCGACGCAGTCGGCGTGGTTCGCCGTGTCGATGAACCCCAGCCGGACAAGCGATGCGGTGGCAAACGCGCCGGTGTATGCCGCGATGGCAACGCATGCCGCCCCAGGTTCCCCGAGGATGGTCGCGACGTCTAGCGTGCGCGCGATGACGCCGCTGTTCGCGCTGGCTGCGCTCGCGATGCGAACCGCGCCCGTCATGCCCGCGAGCGCCGTAGCGACAGCCGAGCCGCTTGCGAGCAGCGTTACAGTGAAAGGGTGCGCGCCGCCAGAGCCAGCCGAATAGTTGTAGAAGTCTTCGAAGACCCACCGCCGCAGCGCGATGGTCGGTGGCTGCATGAGCGGCAGCCAAACGCCGCCGTTCGCGTGGTAGAGAACCCAGCCGAGTTCGGTGTGCTCGACCCAAACCACGCACCGGTCGTAGATCGTCGCGTCGGGCAGGTCGCTCTCGTCGCCGACGTGCTCTGGCAACGGGTACGGTGTGGTGTAGACCTGCGCAAGCGCTTGGGTCACAAGAGGGCCCCATCCGCTGGAACCGACGTTGATTGTGGGCAGAACCGGGCGGGGCATCTGATCCTCAGACTGGCGTCATTTGGGTGAAGACCTCGGGCGAGTTGACTCCCGAGATCTGGTGGACGACCGAAAACCAGAACGCGCGATCCTGGTGCGTGGTGAGCGACTCTAGCGGCGCGCCGGCATTGGTGAAAAGCTGCGCGTAGGTGAAGATTGCGCCGATGGTCGCGCCCTGATCCACGACGAGCACCGGGCTTGCTGCTGGCGCTCCGAGGTCGTCTGCGTAGATCCGATGGATCATCACGCCGACGACCGGCGGCGACGTATGCACGCTGCCGTAGGGTTCCTGGCCGTATCCCGCAGTGAGGTCTGCGCGCCGCTGGTGCCACGCGAACTCAAGGGTGTCGCCGACGCGGAACGCTGGCACGTTCAGGCCGAGCCCGCCGGGGTATCCGCGCAGCGCGCCGACGGCGATGGGTACGACGTTCGCGCCGCGGAAGGTGTGTGCTACCTCGTCCGCGTCGGCGAGAGTCAAAGACTCGGTCGCGCTTTGTGCGGGCGCCTTGAAATATCGCGTCAACCCCGGCGCGAACGTGGCGGACGTCAGCAGCTCAAGCTCGACGCGCGGTCCGATGTACACCATTGTGTCGGCGGGCCACGCTTGCTGGACCGTGTCGTATCGAGCACGAACCAGACCGTCGAGCGTGTAGCCGCCTCCGCCCGTAGACGTGAGCGCGCGCAGGAAGCACACCTCGGCCTGCGGGCCGCCGCCGATGATGGCGACCTGCGTCCCGGTCAGCCATGCGGTGGTGTCGGCGGACAGATCGACCGCTGCTTGCGTGCCAACACCCACGAGATAAGCCGCGGGGCCCGCAGCGTGCCCGGGATACCCCAGAATGGGAGTCGTTGCAGCGGGCAGAGCTGCGGACAAGCGCACGCCGGCAAACGACGACTGCGGCGAGCCGATCGGCGTAGCGATCCCCTGCGACGTGGCGCTTGTGTAGACCTGGGAGGATATAGCGATCGTGGTCGCGCGGACTCGCGCAAGCATCGCGCGTTGGGTTCCTGGCGCGGACCCCCACCACGGGGGCACCTCGATCGCAGCCTGAGCGAAGTCCGCCTGGAGCGGTTCGGCCCCACCGCCACCGCCTCCACCACCGCCGCCGCCTGCACCCGGGTCAGTGACCACGAATGCGGGCGAGACGTCGTAGATGTCTTTGACGAGCTGCACGCGCGTGCGGGACGACAGCGCGTCGCGCCCGATGCCGAGCACACGCCATGTCCCGGCGTAGCCTGTCAGCGCAACGACCTGGCCGTTGGCGAGATCTCGAGCCGCGCGGCCGAGGAAGACCTCCCCTCCACGCGCGCGCGAAAGATGCTCCTGCGCCTTGCGCTGCGCGATCTCGCTGGCCGTTTTGAAGTCGGTCGCGGTGTGAATCGTTACCCTGACGTCTTTGGGGAAGTCGACGAGGTGCGCATCGCCATCGTTGACTATCGGGATGACGTTCGTTGTGAAGCTGCGTTCGACGTCGGCGAACTCGAACATCGCGCGCGTCGTTGGAACGCGCCCTTGCTGGTTCTGCATTTCGGGCAGCGGCGCGAGAATGGCATCGGCGGGGATGACCGCGATGTCGGCAGGCGCAGGCGCGCGCATGAGGACGAACCGGATGCGACCGTCCCGGGACAATGTGCGCACAATGCCGTGGTCCATCATGATGCGCGTCATGAGCCCCTCGACGGTGAGGCCGTCGTGCCCGACTACGTTGACCGGCGCGGGATGTGCCTCGAAGTAAACGCCGATCTGCTCAAGCGACTCCAGGTCGAACTTGGATTTGCGCAGCGCCATGCCATGAGGCCAGCCGCCGAACAGGATCTGGTAGATCGCGTGCGCGGGGTTTGCCCCGCTGTGCTGCAAGGTCTCGAACGGCGTAAGCGTCGCGGTCCTAGAGTCCCAGTCTTGTGATGGGATCATCTGAAGACGCCACCAACCAAGATAGCTCGGGTCCTGATTGTCGTCGGCCGTGATCGGGAACTTGACGAGCAGCTTGTATTCGCCGTTCAGGCCCGGCGTGCTGACGAGTTGGAGGTTTTGCGCTCCGGTCACCAGCACATTCTTGCCGACGATGAACGCCTGCGCCTTGTCGGCCGGAACATAAATCCAGTTGCCGTTATAGGGAGAGCCGCCGCTCGGAGTGGTCGGGAACCCCTTCGCGGAGGCCGCTGCCGCGGTGTTCGGCTGGTCGATGCGCTCCCAGTACGGCGCGCTCTTGAAAAGCCCTACGCGCTGGATCCCTACCTCGACGTCGTGTGAGATCGTCGGCCAAAACGGACTCGGCCCCAGGATCTTTCCCGAGCCCTCGCCGCTGATCTCTGTGCGATAGATCAGGCCGCCGATCTCGGCCCAGTTGCTCGCGATGCCGGTCAGCTTGGACAGCAACGCGTCGACGGGCTGCGTCTCTTCGCCCCACTGCGTGAAAAACCGCCCGTAGCCTGAAATGAAGATCAGCGTGCCGCTGGGGTGCGTCGCTGGAGTGATAGGGAAGATTTTCGCGCTGAGCCCCGGGTTGATCGGCGAGCCTTCCTGAAAGATCCCGTGGATCGCGCGCATGGGCCCGACTGCGAGGATGTGCCAAGCCTCCTCGCGATAGTCGGGGCCCGACGAACCGACCTGCGTGCGCAGCCCGACTGCCGCGTGTATCGCGGGAACTGATCGGCGTCCGATGATGACCGGGACCCGCGCGCCCCGGCTCGTGATCGGTGTCGGCGCATCCTGGAACGGCGGCTGAGGTCTGCGCGCAGCGAGCCGTGCGGAGATGAACGAGAGAGCGAGCCCCACGAGCAACGCAACGAAGTTGATCACGCCAGCTTCGCTCGTGAACTGCGGCGCGCGGCGGATCTTCATTTCGGGCTCTGCTGGTAGTGGGGTGCGTACTCGGGCATGAGCAGCCCCGGCGCGAGGAACCGATCCGCGTTGAGGTATGCTTTGCAGTTGGCGCTCGTCTTGTCGCACCCTGGCGCGACGTCGACGGTCGCGTTGAGCCACTCGATCGGCACGTCATCGCGCAGGACAAACGTCGACGGCGCGTCTGTGCTCCACTTGCGGACGCCGATGCGCGCGCCCTGGTACTCGACCCACCCGTGCTGGTAGTAGGTCGCGTAAGAGCCGGGCGTCAGTCCCGCGATAGTGACCGTCGAGCCGCTGATCGACTGAATCTGACCCTGCTGCACAAGGTCCTCGATCACGACCGCGGCAGAGCGACAGAAGCCTCGGCCGAACTGGCGCTGGCAAAACTGATTCGCAGCGATGCCGAGAACCGCGCCTTCGGTCAGCCCCAGCTCGTCCAAGCACTCGACCAGCACGCGACCCGTGCGGCCTTTCGGGTTTCCCGTCACGACGTCGACATGCCCGGCCCATAGAACTCGCTCGTCGTATGCGACGCCGTCCGCGCCCGATCGGATCTCGACGACCTGAACGTCAATCAATGGATGGCGCTTGCCATCGGCGAGCTGTGCGAACAGCGCGATGGACGCCGGGACGTCGATGCGCAGAGGGTCCTGCACGATCCCTGGCGCGTCGACTGGGATTCGGACGTCGAGGTCCGGGACTACGGTGTAGCCGAGCGCGCCGGAGACTTGCCGCGCGAGGTTCAACGCCCCGCCGACCCAAGAGAACCGGACCGCAACCGTCGAGAACTTCGAGGTCAGCGATTGGCCGCCCGTCGGCGGTTGCCGCGGTTCCTCGGGTTGCTCCAGCAGCGGCAGAAGGAACGCGAGCGCCTCGGCTGTCCACTCTTCCGCACCAGGCGACCCAGCGAAGAACCTCGACACAGTGAGGTGGATATTTGCTTGGCCTGCCGGCGGCGTCAGCGCCTTGAGCGCAAGCTCCATCGCGATCACGCCGCACATGGGGTGCGCGTTCAACGCGGTAGTCAACCCGTATGTCTCGAACTCCGCGTAGGTGTACCCGGGATTTCCTGCGGTCGGGATGTTGCCTGCGAGGAGGCACACCGGCACGACTGCGTTCGCCTCGGCGACTGCGGGATCAATGAAGGCGTGGTAGAGCGCGGACGCTAGGTCGATCTGGTCTTCTGAGCTTGGGCCGGTCTGCGCCTTCGCACCGCCGATCGTCTTGACGAGCGCGCCTGCGTAGTCGGTCCAATGCGGGATGAATCCGCTGCCGATGTAGACGTTCCAAGTCGAGACGTTCTGTTGGTTCAAAACGCCGCGCAGTCGCGTCGACTTCGAGTACCGGCTCGCCGCGAGCGCATCGGGATCTGCGCGGTCGCATCCGAGCGCAAGGAACTGCCCGAGGTGCGCGCCGAAGCTGCGTCCCGTCGTCACCCAGTCGTTCGCAACATCTTGCGACAGCCCAGCGAGCGAGCCAAAGGTCGCGATCCACTGCACGAGGTGAACCATGCAATGCTCGGCGCTGTAGCGGGTGAGCTTGCTCGCGTCGAGCCTGAGCTTGTGGCCAAGCGGCGCGTACTTCCACTGGCTGGGGTCAAACGCCCCCCGCCCAGGGATCGCCGCATCTGCTGCCGCCGAAGTTGCGAAGTAGATTGTCCCAGGCGCGGCCGCGTCGCCCGTATCGCCAACGAGCACCTGCACCATGTAGCCGATGGAGATGACCGCGTGCCCTTCCTGGTACAGGCGGGACAAGTAGTGGAACGCGCTGCTAGTCGGGAGCGCGACGTCGAGGTCCTCGATTGGCCTGCCCGACGTGGCGAACGCGCCACCGCCCTGGACCTCGATGGTGCCCTTGCGACCGCCGACCGGAGCAGGAATGTCGGTGCGGTAGAAGACGGTCGCACACAGGCGCGCATCGATCTCGTTCGCGAGCAACGCCGCGTCGGTCGTCTGGTAGACGTGCCCCGGCTGGTAGCGGATGACTAGCTGCGGTTGGACCATTAGACGATCGCGCTCCAGTCCGTGCCGTGTCTGGCCGCGAGCGCTGAGCCGACGGCATTCAGCTCGTCGATGCTGATCGCGCGCGAGTAGACCGCAACGGCGTTGAGTTGCATCTGCGTGCCAACACTAAGGGACGGGCCGTCCGTGGTCGAGCCAAGCGGGTATCCCATCCACCTGAACCACCGCGTGAGGGTCGTATCCACGCCGTTGATGGCGGACGGCGCGCTGGTGATGGCGCGCTGGATGCCATCGACCCACAAGGTTTGAGCGACTCCCAGCTCGACGCGGTAGACGATGAGCTTGCGGTTGCCATCGAACAGGTCTGCATAGACCGCATTCTGGCCCGCGGGCAGTGACGCAGACGGCAGCTCCTGAGCGAACATGCGGATGCGCCCGAGCTGGAGCGCAAAGGTATCTGGCCCAGAGGAGCCCAGGTAAGAGATGATGTCTCCCGCGCCCGATAGCGGGTCGAGTGCCGCGGGCGGCGTGTTCATGTGCAGGAAGAACGTGACGCCGGTAGTGCCCCACGGTGCGGCTGATGGCGTACCGCTGTCGGCTTCCAGAAAGAGCATGCGGTGCGTGGCGGAACCGAGCCGCACGATGCTAGGCGTTCCGAGGCTCGCCTTGTCCGTGGTGCCAGTCGCGACGCCGGTGGACCCGGTCGTCCGCAACAGCCGCATCGCGGGAACCGGCAGAACGCTGAGGACCGGCACCATGGCACGCAGGCCGGGAGCGCTAGGAACAGAGGGGTCAAAGCGCACGTCGGCCCAGTAGTGGACGGCGCTGTCGAGTCGCGGCCAAAGCTCGGCCTCGGTCAGCGCGCCGTTCGCGGGGTCTGCCGGGTTCGTGGTGGTGGGCGTCGCCGCTCGCAGGGCGTTCTTGGTCGAGTCGATGTAGGCCCACAGGTCCGGCGTGCCGTCGACCGCTCCCGTCGCAGAGGACGCGGGCTCCACGAACCCGAGGATGTCGATGGATGCCGGCTCGGCGCGGGTGTCTTCGACCGCCAGGGTAATCGTGCAGATGCTATCGGTGACCCACTCCTCGCGCAGCACGTCCGCAGCCATCCGCACCAGGTGCGCGGGAGTCACGCGGAGCAACTGGTCGAGGGGCGGAGCAAGGGTGAGGTCCTCGCTGAAGGAAAGGACTAGCTGGCCCGAGACCGGCGACTGGACCGACTCGATGTCGACGAGGATGGGCGCAGCGCCTTTGAGCTGGAGCGCGAGATACCGGTACGTCTGCGCGACGTTGGTCGTGTCGTAGTCGCCTGCGACCGTGATGTTGCTGGCCGTGATCGCCAGCACCGTGCCGATGGACTGCGGGCCGAGAGCCCAGAAGGGCAACGCCCTGCCGCGTCGGCTCTCCAGGATCGATAGCGCGTGCCAGGCGTCCGAGCGGCTGAGGAACGAGTACGCCAGCTCTGCGTCTGCGCCCGTCTCGACGGACAAGAACTGGTCGTAGGACGATGTCCCGATGTTCTCGGTTTCGACCTCGCGGCCCAGCGACATCGATGGAGCCTGGCCCCAGTCGGGGGCGACCGCGAGCACGGGCCAGCCGCGATAGATCTGCGCGTCAGCCGGAAGCGAGCGAGCAGGGAATGCGCTCGGCGCTTCAAGCTCTCTGGCCTCGAAGTCGATCTGGACAATCCCGTCGGTGATCGCGACGACCGGCATGCCGATTACCGGCCGGCAGCGCGCGAGAGGGTACACGCGCGAGCGCTCGGGGAACGATCCGACCAGCGCATCGGCGATGGTTAGCCGGTCGCTCTGGACCGTGACAATGGTTCCGGTCTGCGCAGCGGTCGGCCAGCCGTCCGCGTAGGTGTGGAGGATGAAGCGGCCGCCCGCCACAAATCGCCGGTCACTCGGCGAGCAAAAGATCGTCGTCCCGCTGCTCGATGCCGTCGTTGACGCGAAGTCTGAGTAAACCGGGAGATCGAAATCGCCTTGGGTTGCGCGGGTCATGTTGACCCGGAACTCCGCGGAACGCGCCGCGTCGATGCCGGTCATCTGCACGCCAAACCTGCGGCGAGGGCGATCGAGAAGCCCTACGCGTTCCTCGACCGCAGACGATCCTGCGCGCGCGACGTCGGTGACTTCTGCCGTCTCTACCACGACCGCAACGGACCAGTTGGCGCGCAGGAAGTCGATGGAGCTTTCCGGCGGCGGCGGCGTCACGATGCCTTGATCGAGCGTCGCTTCCCAGGTGTCGAGAACGCGCACGATCTCTACCGTGCTCCCTCCGCCTGCACTTGGTGCGCCGGAGACGGCCAAGCCCGCTTCGATCGACCGCGCGAGGTCGTTGAAGGCGACGTTGATGTTCTCGACGCTCGTCCACGAATCGACGATCGTGGCCTGATCGAGCAGCGCGAAGGCTTCCGGCTCGAAGTACACGAGCTGAATCGTGGCCCACGCATTCGTACCAGCGTACCCGCGAAAGAACTGGATCTCGTCCGTGTCGGAGATGCGATAGGCGAAGTGCTGCCGCGGTGCGCTGGGCGTTGCGCCGGACACTGTCGCCGTCGCGATCATGCCGGTCGTCGCGAGCTTTAGTGCGCGGAACGGGACGGCGAAGTCTGTGGCGATCCTCGTGACCGTTTGCGCGGTGCCCGCGGTGCCCGTAGGAAGAACCAGCGGGTCCTCGGTGATCCATGAAGCGTGGAACACTTCGAGATCGGGGTTCGAGAGGAGGTAGACGAAAGCCCGCGCTCCGGTCGTATCTGCCCCGCTGTTCTGCGACAGTTGAAGTTGATTGTTGGTGCCGAGCGGATGATCGAGGACGTAGCTGCCCGCGTTCACGTTCGGGCTGGCGTGCCGGAACGTGGAGAACGCGATGGTGTGCGCCCAATCCACCGCCGGCTCGAAGACCTTCGCAGCGCCCGGCACGACTTCACCCCGATTGCTGACGAACCACGCGGAGCCCGAGAACTCGACGAGGACCCACGCCACTGTGACGAGCCCCTGACTACCCGCGCGCTGGATCAGGACCGTCCCTGCGGATCCCAAGGCGACGGTCGTGGTGGTGAAGAAGAGAGTGCAGTGCAGGTTCTGGGCGCTTTGTTCGTCGAGCGCCGACATCTGCGCCATGAGGATCGGCACGCACTTCGATAGGTTCACGCCAGGGGCAAGAAATACCGGGACGATGGCCTCTGTTTGGCCGTTAGGGATCGCGGTCTGATACGGGCCAGCCACGACCTTGAACTCGTGTTCGCCGCCGATCGGGCCCGTGTATTCCCAAACCTCAAAGTAGGCGACGATCTGTGACGCCAGCCCGCCAGCCGGGCGCAGGATCCGCACGTCGTTGGGCCCGATGACCGCGCGCACCGAGAATTCGCGCAGCGTCGTCGCGGAAGCTTGCCCGCCGATCGCGCCAGCCGACGAGTGCATCGTGCCCGTGACGCGCACGAACGAGCGCGTGACGTCTATGGTCGTGCCGAGGCTGACCACCACCGACTGCGGTGACGGCGAGCCTGTGAAGTCTGCGACCCCACGGATGACGCGGATGGGCAGACCCGCCATGTGTCAAACCACCGCCTGGATGCGGTGATTCCAGCGCACCACAACGGCCGTGCTGCTGTTGACCGTGAAAGCCGTCCCCGTGGTGTACGCGACAACGGGCTCACTCGCACCAGGCGACGGGTTGGTCAAGATCGCGCGGTCGACTGCCGTGGCAGTGAACGTGCCGGCCGGATAGCTCACTTTATAAGTCACGGTCTGCTCGATCGCTGGCGACGATGCGGAGTCGGGCATCGCAGTGCCGAAGAGAACGTTCAAAGGGTCATCGTCGTCCGTCTTGGGGAACCCACCATCGCATGCGCGTTGCGACCCCGCGACCTTCGTGGTCATATTCGCGCGCGTGCTCGCGCTATTCGGCACGTTGCCCGCAGTCCCAAGCTCAAGAACGCCATCGAACGCGCCTGCCCCGTTCACAAAGTTCGTCGGCGTTTGGCTCGCGAACCGCTGGAGATAATACTCCGCGCCGGCAGCCGTGACGATGTTCTCCCACCGCGCGCTGCCTCGCTCGCCCGTCGCCTCGTCGTGGGTCTCGATCTCTAGCCAGCCAATCATGTGCTCAGCCCAAGTTGATGGAGTGGTTGACAAAGACCTTGAGCGTCTCGCCGCTGATCTTTTCGATCGCACTGCCGCCGGACAGCCAGGCGCCAGAAAAGAAAAGCTGGCCGAGCGACCACGACGACAGCGAGAAGCTCTGGTTGACGAGCGCGACGCCGCGGATGTTCGCCGACACCGCAGCGCTGGAGCCATACGTCCCGCGGTAGGTCAGCACGAGCGGGCCCGACCCGGTGTTGTCAACGTCGTTGTCGTCGGTCTTCGGATACCCGCTGTCAATGTTGATCTTCGACGTCGTCGTGTACGGTGCGGCGGCATTCCAGGCTGCGATGACGCCGCCGTCCTGGAGGTTCAGGTTTTGGAACGGGTTTCCCGCCGTCCCGAAAGTCGTGTTCTCCCACAGGACCATCGCGAGATTCTGCACGCCTCCACCGTCCACGAACTCGCTCGGCGTCTCTCTTGCTGCGCGTTGCGCGTAGTGCCGCGACCCCGCGTGAGCGATACGGTTCGAGCTGTGCCAGTACCGCTTGGAGCCGTCCGCGCTGGTGATTACCGCGACGACCGTGCCGCGTGCGCCGATCGATTCGGCCGGGTGTGTGTTCGTCATTGGTCCCTCATGATCTTGCGCACCCCGGCGTTCAAAACGTCGCGGCCGTCACCGCTGACGAGCCTATCGGCGGCCTGCTTATCTTCCACCACGACAGCGAAGGCAGATCCCCCGCCGCGGGACATCGACGACGCGCGGATGGTCCCGCCATCGTTGCGCGAGTTGGGCAAGCTGATCGACCCGCGTGGCCCGCCGAACTGCGCGAGGTCCGACGGCTTGATTCGGCCCGCGTTCAACGCTTCAAGGAAACCCGACGCTTGCTGGCGCAGCTTGCGCGAGACGCCGGAGTTGAGCACGAACTCTTGGCCTGCCAGCATCGCGGGGACGTTGTCATAGCCCGGGTCCGATCCTGGCACCCAGCCGCCAGAGTGCAGACCCATGCCGGTCAGTCCGCCCGACACGTTGATGCCGCTTTGAACTGCCAAGCCAGCTTGAGACGCGACGGCTGCGCCAGAGAAGATCCCGGAGATCGCGCGGAAGATGAGCGCCTGCGCGATCATCGCGATCATCTGCCGGATGAAGTTGCGCGCGAACGCGCTGAAGCTTCCATCCGCGGCCGCGAACACCTGCACCAGCCCCGAAATGCCGTTCGCGAGCCCGTCCGCGAGATCCGCGCCGAGATTGGTGAATGAACCCGCGTTCGTGGTGATCGCCTTGAAGCGCTGCTCGAACGACTCCAAGGCGGTTTGCGCCGGGACGATCTGTGCTTGAAGGCCCGCGAAACCGTTGTTCGCTACCTGCGTCAGCGCTGCGTCGAGTTGCCGAAGCGCGGCAATCTGCTGGTCGATCTCTGCCGTGTACGCTGCGTCGGCCTGCTTGACGGCCTCGAGGTCCGCGATGGCCTGCGCGATGGACGCGCGGCGCGCTTCGACGGTCGCAGAGAACGACGCCTGGGCCTGCTCCAGCGAGATGCGCCCAGCGGAAACGTCCTCCGCTAAGGCCGTGAAGTCGTCGCCCAAGCTGCGAATGATGGGCGCGCTTTGCCCAACTTGAGCCTGGAGCAACGCGAGCAGCGCGGTCAGCCGATCGATTTCCGGGCCGACGTTTGGCGCGGTGATAGACAGCTCGCCGAGATCTACCTCGCGGGCCTGCGCACTGGATGCCGCGAGGCCGTCGAACGCCGACGCGAGCTGGGTGACCTGGACCTCGAGCGCCTGGAAACGCTCCAGCGCGCCAGTGTCGCGCACGACGCCGGGGTCAGTGAGCTTCGCCAGCTCGTCCTGTAGCGCTCGCAGCTCTTCGCGGACTTGCGGCAGGTCGTCGCGCAGCCCGCGGTTCAGGTCGCCGAATGCGAGCTGGATCGATTTGACGCGACCCTCGAAGCTGCCATCGGGCCCGCCGCCGAGCGCCTGCACGAGGCCGTTGACCGAACCGGCGAAGTCGTTTGCAAGTGCCGCGAACACCTCGATGCCGCGCGCAGCGCCTCCGCTTGCAAGCGCGTCGCCCAGTTGCTCGAACGCATCGCCCAGGCTGTTGGTGGCCTTTTGGATTCGCCCGATGTCCGTATCTGCGATCTGCTTCGCGGCGCCCGAGAACCGAGCCTGAAGCAAGGCGATGCCGTCCGACGCCAGCCGCCCTTCCTTGGCAATCGCTCGCAGCTCGGGGATGCGCTCGGCAAGCTGGCCCGCGGTGCCGGACCCGAATGACGCGATGCCCCGCGAGACCTCCTCGAGCGTCGCGCCGGTAGCAGACGAGACGTCTGCGACCAGCCGCAGCTTGCTGGCGAGGTCGTCCGTGGACGTGCCCGCGTTGAGGAGCTGCGACGCGGCTTCGTTTAGCGCCTCGTCTGAAAACAGGCTCTGCCCTTGGATCTCCTTCGTCAGCGCGAGAACCGTCTCGAGCGCGTCAACATTCGCGCCGAGAGCAACCGCGACGCGGCGCTCGGACTGCTCCTGTTGGCGCGCCGCAGCAATGGCGCGCGGGATGCTCTGGATGGAGATGTACGCGAGAGCGAGCGCCTTGAGGCGGGTGATCAGCCCCGCGAACCCGTCGCTCGCGGTCTTGGCGGTCTTCGCCGTGCTTTCGAGCGCCTTGGCCGCGCCTTCAACCTCGACCTTAGCCCCCTTGGTCTCCTTGCCAAGGTTGGCCGCCGCATCGCCGGCAGAATCTAGCTCATCGGCCGCGCCCGATCCGTCGAGTTCGTCCGTCGCGTCTGCCAGGCGCTCGAGCCCCTCGGCTGCGGAGTCCAGACCGCGGCGCAGATCGCTGTCGTCGAACTGGCCTGTGATGACAATCTTGGGATCAGCCATGCCGCAACCGCCTGATCAACTCGTTGACTTTCTGAGCGCCTTGGCGCCCGCCTGCGACTGCGCTGCTGCCGTGCCCCATGGCCTCGATCCTGTCCGCGTGCGCGCGGCTCTTGTGCCTCGAGCACGCGGTCAACCAGCCGCGGAACTGATACACCGTCCAGCCGTCGTAGGGCGCGCCTGGCTGGCGGTCGACGAACATCGCGCGATAGGGCAGCCCGCACGCCATCAGCTCGACCGCGGCATCGCGGAGATTCGCGAGACGCTTCTCTTGCCGGTGCTCGACCATCGTCGGGTCGTCCGACTGCTCATCGTCCTGCGGCTCGCTGGCCGTCAGCGCGGTCCACGCGGAGAACAGGTCGGTGTGATCGTCCTCTTCCATGCGCGTGGGCGCCGGGAACACGAGACACCGCGTGTACGCTTCGACGATGTCCTGAGGGGTTGCCAACCGCTGCATCATCGCGACCACCCCGATAGGCCACACCCGGACCGTGCCGCCGGCGAGCGTGCAGTCGATCCAGCCGAGTTCGGGGTGCGGTGAGGTTTGCTGCATGGTCGGCCAGATCCTGAAAGGCCAGGCCCGCGCGCGTCGCGCAAAGCCTGGCCCCCACAAACGCGACTATCAGGTCGGGGTCGGGACGTCGCCGACCGTCCAGCGGAGGACGCCGGCGGGCTCGACTGCCGTGAGATCGCTGATCACCGTCGCGCGAATCACGTAACTCGCATAACCGCTGTTGGGGAGCGGGGTGTCCATGCTTTGCGGCACGAGGCTGTACCGAGCTTGGCGAACGGTCTTCATCGTGTTCCCCTCGCGCCCGAAGATCAGCGCGCCCTCGCCGACGATGCTCGCAGCGGTCTGCGGCAGCAGCAGGCGGCGGCCAGTGAGAGCTTTCACCGCGTAGACGACGCGCACTGTGATGGGCGTATCGAGCGAACCGCCCGGGATGGCCCAGGCGGGAGCGGTGCGCAGCAGGCCCTCATCGAGCGACTCGACGGACCAATCCGTGATCGGCACGCCCAGGGTCGCGCCAGGCGAAGACTCACCATGGCTCAGCTTGACCTGCACCGCCGTTTCGTTCGCGACCGGGGTCTCGACCGTGACGATGGTCGACGCGGTGAGCGAGGAGATTTGGTACGTCCCAGCGTTCGCGACGTTCGCCAAGCCCGTCGGAGAAAGGATGAACCGATCGCCGATTGCGAGGATGGCGGTCAAATTGGTGCCCACGGTGAAGGTGCGCGTGCTGGCGACGATTGCCGTAACTCCGGCCGCGCCTGTCACCGAAGCCAACGTGCCGACGTAGATGCCCGCGATGGACGCGAGCGGGTATTGCCATGTCCCGGTCGAGCTTTGGATGCGCAAGAACTGACCAACGAACAGGTCGGTGGAATGCGCGACGTCGAACTCCTGGAATGCAGTGGTGACCTCGCTCGGCGGGTTGGCGCTGAACAGGTACTGCAAGCTCCACGGAGACATGTTGCGGAGCGTCAGGTCATACGCTTCGTTGTATTCGCTCACGCCCTCGGCCACGGTCTTGAGCACGCCGCCGTAGGAGTCCTGAAGGCGGATCGTCTGGATGTCGAAGGACGGCGAGACCTCGGTCAGAACGCCGAGATCCTGGATGGGGTACTTTTTCGCGTTGGCGGTGTCGCGCTTGAAATAGAAGCGCGAACCAACTTTCCAATAATCTGCGTTGGGCATCAGGAGACCTCGTGGTAGGACATGGGGATGGAAGCAACGACGCCTTGCACGCCGATCGTGGAGTCGCTCCAGTCGGACAGCGCGTCGTCTGGGGTTTCAACGGCATCGATCAGCGGCGTGCCGTCCGTTGCCTTGCGTGTGTGCATGTCGGCGATGACCGCGATGATGTCCGCGACGAGCTGCTCCTGAACGACCTCGGACAACTCGGGTTGCTGCGCGCCCTGGGGCATCCGTTGAAAGACCTCGAACGCGACAGTGAGCGTGCGGAACGCGGCAGGCTGATTGGTGAACGACGCAGGGATCGGGAGCGCGGACGCTTCGACGACGATCGCGACCGCGTAAGGGTTAGAAATGAAGTCGAAATGCAGCCAGTCGATAGGGCCGCGCCGCACGTAATACCGCCCATCGCTCTGGATCGCCCAGGAGGTTTTGAGCGCGCTGAGGATCTCGGCTCGCTTGCTCATGACGTGCGCAGCCTCGTCTTCAGAATGCGCTCGATGGCCGAGCTTAGACGGCCGACAATGCCCGGCAGTTGGTCATTGAACCCGCGGCGAAGCGCGCCCGAGCCCTGGATGCGCACTTGCTTCGCGAGCAAGAACACGGCGCGCACGTCGCGCAAGCTCATCGGAGACTTGCTGCGTCGAGCCTTCTTGGCGGCGGCCTTGAGTTTGCTTGCCTCGTAGAGCGCGCCGATAATGTTGCCGGTCGATCGCCGAAACGGAACGAACGTCAGCTTGGTCGGGAAGGACCGCGGACCCGCGGGATAGCGCGGTCGGCCGGCTGCCGTCAACGCAACACCGACCGGGATCGCTAGGGCTTTGCTCTTCGTCGGCTTGATCGTCGTGGTCTCGTCGCCGAGCTGCACGCGCGCGTAGGGCAGCCGGAACGATCCCACTTGGATCGCCGGCAAGCCATCGACCATCGTGCCGCGACCGACGACGCTGCGCGCAAGCTCGCCCGTGCGGCGCGCGCGAGATGTCGGGCCGGTCGGGCCGGACAGAAAGCCTTTGACGACAGCGGCGCGCACACGCTGACCGTCGCGCTCGAAGTGCGCGACGATGTCTTGCGCGATGACCTCGGGGTCCAGCTTGCGGCGCGCCGTGCGGAGCAGCTTGCGCGACTCGGGGTCGAGTGTGATCTTGAATGTCGTCACGCGAGGAAGACCCTCCGACGCTTCGCGGTATCGGAGAATACGGGGTGCGACGTGGATGCCGTCAGCGCCAACGCGCCGGGGCTGACTTGCTGGAGGTAGTCGGTCGTCACGCCGTCCCTGCTATCACTGTCAGCGATGATGCGCCCGCCTTGCCAGCGGCGGAGCTGGAACCCGATTTCGAGGAGCAGCGCGCGCTTGATATCCGCTGGCACGGTCGACGAGGAATAGCCACCGGTCAAGGTCAGCCGCAGGAAGCGCGGCGCGACGTCCAGCTCGAGCACGCTGGCAGAGTTCTGCCCGCTCGCCGGGATGAACTCGTAATCGTCTTCGGCAACGAGCGCGGCCCACGCGTCGGCTGCGTCTTCGCGCTGCTCGACGACGATCGCCGTCGTGTTCTGGAGCGGCAGGTAGATGCGCCGCAGCGGGTAGCGCATCACGATCTCGACAGCGGTGCGCTCGTTCCACCACGCGCCCGTCAGGAGCTCAAACTGCGAGATCGCAGCCGCCCGCAGATCGGGAATCAACGGATCAGCGTCAAGCGTCAGGTTGAGCCCCAAGGTGATCTCTGCCAGCTCAATCACGACACGCACCAACCCCCGACGCTGATCGGGTCGTCGCTCACGTTGTAGGGGATGATGAGGATCATGGGAGTCGAAGCGAGAAGCGGAGCGACGATCGAAAGCGAGCGATTGGCGGGGGCCATGGCTCGCTTTCGATCGTCTTAGATCACGCCGCCGGGGTCGGCACAGTGACGAGAACCGGCGCGGAGTCAGGCGTGTACTTGGCGCTTTGAAGTACCGCGATCACGTGAGTGGTGAAATCGCCAGTCCCGCCGACGGTGGCGGTAGCCTGAATGAATCGCTGCGCGCCGCGAAGATCGACATGAAAGACGATGGATGCGAGCAGGTCGTCCGCCGCGGGGTCAACAACATGCGACGCGCCGGTGATGGTCGTATAGGACCCGCCCGACGTCGCCGAACTCTGGATATTGACCGTCACGGTCCGGGTGTCGGCGACAGCTCCATGGGAAAGCACGATCAGTGCGTCGTCGAAGCCGAGGCGATCGGCAGGGACCGACGTCAGCGCAGTCGCCACGTTGGCGCGGCCGATCATCACGGCCTTGGTGCCGAAACCGGCATTGGTGAAGCTCATTGGATATTCCTCTTGTTGTTGTCAGACGTCGAGCGACGTCGCACGGCAGAACGCGGTGGGTTGGAGGCACAGCAGGTCGTGCGACTGGTGCGCAATGATGGTCACGCGAGCGCGCTTGGCGTCGTCGTCGACTTCGGTTGCGCGAAGGCGGAAGTCCATCCAGGACAGGTCAGCCATTTGCGACCAGTCGCCGAACCAGAGTTCCGCGCCGGTGTCGACCAGAGTCGGCGCACCGACCTGGTTTGACCAGATCATCGGATAGCCGTCGAATGCGCCGACTTGAGCGCTGGCAAAACCTGTGAACAGGTTCGTGCCCATCGCGTTCTTGGCTCGCCCCATGCGCGCGCCAACGCTCTTCTGGCCGGCGTATTTGAAGGGGCTCTCGGCACCGTCGTTGTACTCCGCGGCCTGGATCTTCCAGTACATGGCACCGAGCGCGTCGGTGATCGTCTGCGAGCCAGTACCTGCACCGACGTCGCTCGGGACGTGGTTGTAGAGAACGCCGCTGAACGAGTGAGTGAGAACGCCCGGGGTCAGCTTCAATCCAAGCGGCTGCTTGTCTGTGCCCAAGCCGTGGATCAGCATCCGGTCACGCATCAGCGCGAACGCGCGCGCGATCTTGCGGTTGGCGATTTGCTCCATCGCTCCCGCGGTCTGCGTGAGCATGCCCCAAGAGAGTTTGGTGTCCGCTCCCATGAGATGCGGCGAAACCTTCTTCGAACCCATCGTGGTCGCGCTCGAGGTGGTCGCTCCCATCGCCTCGGAGTCGACGTAGTAAGCGATGTGATCGATGCCCTCGACCGGCCACTCCATCGTGCCGACCATGCCCGACATCTGAGTCACGCCGAGCCGCGCGCCGACGCTCATCCGAGCTTGAAGCGGGATGATGGCGTTGGCCTGGACCACGTGCGGGATCAGGATTCCGCCGTCGGCCCAGGACTGCCCCGTCTGGCTCGCGTACTGCTTGATGGCTTCGATCTCGAGCCCGTACGTCTTGTCCGACATCAGGTCGCGGCCCATGCGCTGGCCGCCGTTCTTGAGTTCGCTGGCTGCGATTTGCATGCAGCGGAACAGCGAGAACCCAGGCTTTGCAGCGGTTTCCAGCTCCAGGCCCGGAAGCTGGTGCTTCTCGGCGGTGTCGGCGAACGCTTGCAGCTTCGCGATCGTCGCGTCTTGCGCCTCGATCTTGGCGGCCAGCTCGTCGCGCGTCAGCTTGTCGGCCGACTCGCGCTCTGCGCGCAGGCTCTGCACGCTCTCGGTCAGTTTCCCCAGCGTGGCCTTGACCTCCTGGGGGATATCTACTTGGGACATTGTTATTCCTCGGACTAGGACAGCGCGACGGTGAAGGACGTAGCGCGGGAGAAGGATTCCGGGCGCTCGAGCACCACGGAGTAGGGAGCGCGCGCGATGAACCTCGCACGGCCGCGTTTGGCGTCGTCGCCGGACTCGACGATGCGGATCTCAAGCGCTCCCCAGAGCATGTGAATCATGCGCGAGAAGTCGCCGAAGAAGAGGCCCGCGTCGGTCGTGCCGGCGGTGCTCAAGCTTGCGCGAGCGAGCCGCGACCAGCCGACGGAGTGCTCCATCAGCTCGCGCTTGCCAAATGGAAACAGGACGTCCTTGCCGGTTGTCGACTTGACCCGGGAAAGCTTGCGCCCGACCGCGGGCTCGGCAACGTAACCCCAGCGGCTCGACCCGAGTTCGCCGCCGTTGTCGACCGCGAGCCAGTAGAAGTCATCGAGCAGGCTCGTGATTGTCTGCGATGCGCCGGTGTACGTGGCTCCAGCGAACGAAACCGCGTTGACGTTAGGCGTGCTCGCGATGCCCATAACGTTGCCGTCGACGCCACTACCTTGCAGCGCGTAATGGTCGCGGTCAGCAGCGAACCGGCGCGCGATGATGCGTCGCAGCCACGCTTCAGGCGCGGGGCCCGAAGTGTTCAAGAACGCGAACGACACCGGGATCTCCGCGGTGAGGACGCAAATCTCCGGCATGATCGCGCCGAATGCGATCGATGCTGGCGTGCTCGATTGCGCCGCTTCCGTGTCCTGCGGCGTGAACCGGATACCGCCTTCGTCCGTCGGGATGACGACGTTGCCGACCATTCCCGCGAACGTGCGCGCACCCATGCGCTCGGTAATGCTCTCGGATGCAATCTCCGGGATCAGGCTATCCGTCAGCGCGGTGAACGGCACGAGCGCCGCAGCGTCCGCGTCGTTCGTCATCGCGTACTGCCGAGACGCTTCCGACTCTTCGTCGAAGTCGCGCAGCGTGATCTGCGACCGATAATAAGAGGAAGCCGCAAGCCGGAACGCTCGCGTAAGCTGTAACTGTGTCATGTGGCGATCTGCCGGAGTGCGGCTTCCATTTCTCGGTCCAGCGCAGCGAAGTACGCAGGTGCAGCAAGCTCCGCGTCGGACTCGACCCGACGCATGAGCAGCCGCTTGATTTCGCTCAGCTCTGCGCCCTGCGCGTCCAGGCGCGCGGCGATCGAGCCTTCAAGCGCGCTGATCCGCAGCGTCGAGGACAGCGCGATATCTCGCTCGTGCGTGCGCAGGATCTCGCGCTCGGTCTGCGGGCTCGATCGCTCGATGTACTCGGCGTCGGCTGCCGTGATGTGACCGGCCTCGACGCTCATCTTGAGCGCGCCGGGCTGCGCACCGACCGAGACCAAGCTGATCTCGTGCAGCTCGTTTTCGAGCAGTTCGACCCCGTACTTGCCCAGGCCCAGGCGACCGCGCTCTTCATCGTTTGCGGGCTTGCGGCTTTTCAGATTCAAAAAGCCGGGCGAGACCGCCCTCAGCACGTCCGCACGGGCCAGCCGGTCAATGCGCGCAATGTCCTCGCTCGCTTCGGAAGCCAAGCGAACCGCGCCCGTGGTGACCTTGCCACCATCGAGCATCTCGGTGCGGATGTCCGTCCACGTGCCAATCGGCTGGTCGTAGTCATGACCCCAAAGCGCGATGGGGTTGCGGCGGAAGTTCTCTAGCTTCCATCCGTCTTGCCGCACGATGTCCCCGTAGCGGTTGACCCGCTCGTCGGAGATCACGAACCGCAGCAACCCGCCTTCGGGCTGGACGCTATACGCGACGGACCGACGCATCGGCAGCACGCGCGCGGACGCCGCCATCTGCTCATCGATCGTCTCGATCTGAGACGGCGTCGCGATATCCGCGGCGAACAGGCGCACCAGGCGCAGTCGATCGCTTGCTTCGAGCTTCATTCTTCTCCCTCGTCAAAGACCCCGACAACGGTGCACCGGCAGTTGATGACCTCGCCCGCGTCGCCCTGCGGATCGTTCGGCCAGCGCAGCCCGTTCGAAAACTGCGCGCCAATCTCGACGACCTGCCCATCGAGCGGCGCGTGCGTGTCGCGGACGTTCTCGTCGCGGCTGGTGACCCACTCGTGCCGTTTGAGCCCGATCAGCCGCATCTCGGTCACGCGCGAGAAGTTCGCGACCGCGCCAGCTTCGGTCTGTGCGATCGTCATCGCGCGCGCGTCGATCTGCTGCGAGGTCGCCTGAACCATCGTCTTGATCCGCGACAACTGAGCGCGCAACCCGACCGCGACCGATGAGACGGTGTAGCTTTCCGCGACCAGCGCCTCCGCGATCTGCCGGCGCGTGAAGCGGGCAAGCGTGCTCATCGTGCCTTCGGTGACCTTGATCGCCTTCGTTCCGAGGAACGCGGCGGCCGCGGGCGACTGAGCCGTGAACAGCGCGGCCGACTTGCCCAGACGGCGCGCGATCGTCCGCGCTTGAACGTCGAGGATCTTCGCCATGGTTGCGGTGAACGGCTGCTTCAGCGCGTCCGCAAAGCCGATGTCGGACGGCATCAGATCCGCAAGCGCGGCCATCATCGCTTCGACGTCTGCCTTGCTCTGCGCTTTGAGGGTCCCGCTCAGGCCATCGCCCGCTGCGATGTCTTCGACGCGCTTACTCACCGCACGCAGGTACGCTCGTTGAGCCCCCGCGAAGAGCGTTTGCAGCTCGTTGTCCTGCGCACGCGTCGCGGCGGCGTACTCGTGCCACGCAACCGCGCGCCGGTCGTCCTGCATGTCGAGCCGCATGCGCCGATGCACCGCGGGCGCACTCTGCTCGAACGGGAAAGCGGGCAACGAGGGCGGCAACGGCTTGATGTCCGCATCCGCGATGTCGTCCTCGATGTTTTCCAGCCGTGCAGCCGCTTGGACCGTGAGTCCCATATCGACCCACGTCTTGACGCGCGCGACCTGCGCATCGCGACTAGCTCGCAGCGCCGTCATGCCGGATGAGTCGAAGCCGATGACGATGCCGCGACCCGGTGCCGCAACGTCGACTAGCTGCGACTGGATCTGTTCTTCGACGTCGTGAGCCGCCGGGATGATCGTCTGCTCCAGCGCGACCGCGATAGCCTCTTGGGCCGTTGCGCGGTTGATGTCTTCCACGAACCCGAGGACGACGCGGTTCAATCCGAACGCGGCAATAATCGCGTCGCGGTTCCACACGCGGCCTTCCATGAACGCCATTTCAACGGGTGTGAAGGCCTCGTTGACCGGTTTCAATCCTTGCGTGAGGATCAGCGTTCCGCCTTCCCTGAGCTTCTCGTCGGATACCTCCTTCGCTTGCCTGCCTTGGTCCGGCGTCAGCATCTGATCCGAAGACAGCACAATCGACGGCTGCCCGCCGTTGTTCACCAGCGCATCCGTCATGCGGTCGAGCTGGTAATCCTGATCGGCTTGGCGCAGCGTGATGTGGGCCAGCCCCAAACCGCGCACCGGGTCGTAGGGATTGAATTCGGAGATCCGCACGATCTGCTGCGGGGAGAACTCCATCGTCGCGTCGCCGGTGTACCGGTACCGCTCCACGACGCCAGATCTGGAGTTGATTTCGGCTTGGACCTGCGAGCCGCGGATCGGCATCAGGTGCGCCGGGATGGGATCTGCGGTCGGCAGGTACCGCTCGTCGAGCCGGGCCCAAAAGCATTCGCCGTCGAGCAACCGATAGATCTCGGTTGCTTTCAAAAACAAGCGCGAACCCATCACTGGGTTGGGCCGTGCGAGCAGATCGAGAATCGGGTGCGACTGGAGCTTCGTCGCGTAGTCGGAGCGGTCGGTCCACAGCGCGAGCGGCATGTCCGAGAGCAGCTCGGCGCGTTTGCGGATGCAAAGGTGAACGAGCCAGTGCTGCGTGTACGGTTGCTCGATTGCGTCGCTGCCGCGCAGGCGAAGGCGGGCAATCGCGAGTGTGCCGCCGTGCCAGCTCTCAGCCATCCCGGGGATAGCGAGGCTGTGCATGGCCACGCCGCCAGCCCCTGCCAGCGGCCCGGTGCCGTACGCTCCGAGCGCCATCCCGCCGCGGGTGACCGTCTTTGCGGCCGCGCGCACGCTGGCTGCGGCCTCAGTGATGAATCGAGCACCGTTCACTCCCGGTGACCCGATAGGAGCGCGGCAGAGCGATCAAGCCGACCGCGGGCGCAGTTTCATTCGGGGGACAGTGCCCCTGTGGGTCAGAACACGACCGGGCCAATGGCGCCCAGGCGGCTCAGCGCATACCGCAGGCTGTCCGGCCCGTGCGATGCGCGGTGCTCGGGCATCTCGCGCGCCTCGCCTTTCACCCGCCGCCACTCATAACTCTCGATCTCCCCGATCAGCGAGCGCATTAGGCCGCCAGGCGGAGGCGGCGTGCGCATGCTCTCGCGGGATGATGCGCACGCGGAGGCCAAGGTCAGCCGCGGGAAGATCTCGCCGAGCGGCACGCCGAGCGCAGACCGCACGCGCTCGATGCCCGGGATCACCGAGTTGTCGGCGTCCATGACCGGGAGGTTGGCGCCGATCATGTCCACCTTGAGTTGCGCTGCGCTGGGGTCCACGACGCACACGGCGAACGTCCGCATGTGCGGAGCGATCAGCTCACGCACCAGCGCGATCTTGCTAGCGACCGTCAGCTCATGCGCGTACCAGGAGCGCTCCACGTGGATCCGGCCGCGCCCGTCGACGTGGACCAGCGTCGCGACAAACGGGTCCGCCACGCCGTCGTCGATCCCCACGACGGTCATCTCCCATGGCCCTTCTCGGTCCTGCATGTGGATCGCGCGGTCCCAGTTGTCGAGCACGAGCCCCTCCGCGCCGACCCACTGCCCGAGCACCAGCCGCCGGTAGTTGGTGGGGCTCATCTGGCGTTGCAGCCGCGCGATGTAGTCCGCCCCGATGTGCGGGTTGTCTGCCGTCGTGGTGCGGAAGACCTCGGTCCCGGGCAGCGCGAGCGACTCATCAAGAATGCCGAACTGCTCGGCCAGCCAATGCGTTGGAGGCCCCGGGTTCGTCACCCAGTTGAGTTGCTTCTTCAAGCCCGGCACGTCGAGCGATACGCGCGTGTGGAGCATGTCATAGTCGGCTTTCTCGAACTCCAACGCCTCATCGCCGGTGAATCCGGTAAGCGAACGCGAACCGATCTTGAGCGGGTCATCGAGCCCGAAGTACACGATCTCACCGCAGCCGTGGATTTTGATTTCGGCGCGCTGCTGGTTGTGCTCGTAGCTGCCGCGAGGCAACACGGGAGGCAGGACACCATCGCCTTCGAGCAGCGTCTTGAGGGTCGTCGGGCGGATCGTGTTCGCGTGCTTCCTGCCGATGCCCTCGCGTGCGCCTGGCACGCTCGCGCGCGTGACGACCTTCAAACATGCTGCGACGGTCTTGCCGCCACGCACCGCGCCGGAGTAGAGGCACTCATCCGCGGTCGAGCGAAGGAACGGCCCCTGCGGCCCGAAGACGCGCCATGTGTAGTGTTGCGTCACCCGGCAGAGAAAAGAGAGGACACCACGGACGCGGGCGCAGGGACTCGCACGCAATGGGGGCTGCACCACACGGTTTCGGAGAGGCTGCGGGCCTTCGCCTCCTCGGTCAAGGCCATGCCACTACGAGTTTTCCAGGCCCGGGTGAACCATCCAAGATCGAGCAGCGAGTCGTGCTCCCCGGCGTGCCCGCAGATCACGATGCGCATCTGCTTGTTGCCTCCGTTGGCTGCGCACCAGGCGCGAACCGCGGAAGCCAGATGGCCGCCCGCACCGCCGGCGGCGTAGTCCACATTGCCTGCGGTGTACGGCGGGTCGAGAAAGACACCGGTCAGCCCCTGCTTCGTCGTCGGAGTCTTCGTTAGCACGCGCTGCCAGTCGCCCACCGCAACCCGCACGTCCCGCGTGCGGTTGAACAAAGCCTCGAACCATTCGCGGATGAATTCGGTGCGGGACACCACACCAACTGGAAGCCGCCGGTTCACGCTCTGGCCCGCATTGCCCAGGCGCGGCAGTTGCCGGTTCACGCCACGGCCCGCATGCAGGTCCGGCAGTTGCCGGTTCACGCCCTCGCCCCTCGGGCCCTTGACCTTCGTCAGCGTCTCGCCGTCGTGTACCCACGGGCCCTTGCCATTACACCAATCCCGGCCGATCCATGCGCACAAGCCCCAGCACCACCAGCCTGCTACCTTCGCGTCGAAGTAATCCGGGTCGCCGTGCAGGCGCTCAAGCAAGTCCGCCGACTGGCGCACCAGCCACGAGTGCCGGGCGAAGAGATCGCACTCGTTGACGGGCCAATCGACGTGGTGTGCTACCGCTTCCCAGTCTTTGGAGACGGCCCTCCAGAAGTTCGCCACGAACCCGTCCTTGTCGTTGACCGTCTCTGTCTTGCCGATGCTGGCGCGGCCCAGCAGCATCGCGAGAGATCCAGCGAACGGCTCGACGTAGTTCGGCGGATCTCCAAGCGCGGCCCACACGACGCCGCACGCTCTCGACTTGCCGCCGAAGTACGGGAACGGGGCAGCCAGGGTCGCTTTCTCCATGTCGTTCACCGCGTTGACGCGACGGGGAGCAGCTCGACCGGGAGTTTGACACCGAGCATTTCGGCGACGTGGTTAGCGATGGCCAGCGCTAACACGGGCGGGACCGCGTTCCCGATCTGGATGCCGACATTGATCTTGCTCCCGCAGAACTTGAAGTCCTCGGGAAACGATTGCAGCAACGCGGCCTCAAGGTGCGAGATCGCCCTGTGCGCAACGGGGTGGACAGTGCGCCCAGTCGTCGGATCATAGAACCGCGTGCAGATCGTGGGTGAGGGGCGATCCCACCAAAGCCGGCCGAACAAGTGCGCCCGGCTTTTTGTTCGCTTCCAACAGTCTGGTGTCAGGTGGGGGGGCAAGCTCAAGCGGTTTCCACCCTCCGGGAGGCACATGTAGCGCTCGAGCGCCAGGGGCGTCGGCTTGCTCCCCAGGTACCAGTTGAGAGGGCCCGGATCGTACGGCAGGTGCCCGATGGCATCGCGCACCGTGCGCCAACGGGGAAGGTGCTGATTGAGAAGGTTCCGCTTCAATGGATCAACGTGCGTTGGCGCCGGGAAGGAGGGTTCGCCAATACGCGAGCCGATGACGATGGCACGCTTGCGAGTTTGAGGCACACCGTAGTCCGCCGTGTTCAAGATGCGGGACTCAATCTTGTAACCCAACTGTTCTGCGAGTCGCTTCATCTCGACGAACTCTGCGGACTTGAGCAGCGGCGGCACGTTTTCCAGCACGAAGATCTTCGGCTGGACCTGTTCAACGCATCGGAAGTAGTGCCGCCAGAGTTGGTTGCGGGGATCGTCCGGCATCTGCTTCCCAATAGTGCTGAACCCCTGGCAAGGTGGGCCACCCGCAACCACGTCGGCCTTGGGGAACGACTCGATTTCCTGAATCGCGCAGTTGAGCACGTGGTCGGTGACGTTGGCACGCAGGCTGGCGCACGCGTCCTTGTCCCACTCGTTGGCCAGAACTGTGCGATAGCCAGCGCCTTTGAACCCCACTGCCATGCCGCCGCATCCGGCAAACAACTCGATGACGCTGAACGGCTCGACGACGGGGAGCGGATCGATGAGCCAGCGTGCGGGCCCAGGAGCGACGACGAACGTCGCGTGCCAACGGCCAACCGAGTCGACCTGAGACGCGATCGTCGAGTGTTCCGCCGGACCATCCAGCAGATCGATGCCCGCGGCAGTGAAGGCGAAGGACTGTTTCACCGCACCAGCCGCCAGACCATCCCATCACGCGTGACGATACCGCGGCGCTCAAGCGCGTGCATCACCATGCTGTATCCCCAGCCGCATTCCGCATGCGCTTGCTGCTTCGTGACCGTGCCGCCGGCCGCGCGCATCATCGCAATCATGCGGCTCTGCGGGTCGGTGCCGTCGGCTCGGATCTGGGCACGCGGCATCAGTCTACGGGGCAGCGCTCCCAGTCCGCTTTATGGATCGGGGCGTCTCTCACGGGAGAGAGGTTGACGCATCGGACTCCGCGCGACTCGGCCCAGATGCGGATCGCGCGGTAGACCTGGATCGCGCGAAGGGTGTCGCTCCCCCCGGTCGGACGGCGCGGGCCAACGTCGTCGCCTGTCGCGTAGCAGTGCGTCGGCGCCCCGATCGCACGCAGCTCGGGCGCGGTGTGATCCACCCCGAGGAGCGCGACCTCAGCAGCTCCCAGCAACACCGCCATTTGCACCGCCATCGCGGGGCACGAGCCCGTGCGCATGATCGGGTCGGTCTTGGATCTCGGTAGCTCGATGTCGTGCTCGCCGGCAATTTCGAACTCTGCGACGTAGACCCCGCGAGTCTGGATCGGGTGAGGCGCAGCCGGATCGCCGAAAACGTTGGAATGCGCGAAGACTGCGACGGGCTTTTGCTTCACGATCGCCGCGCTGTCGGTCGCGCTCTCGAGGATGCCGATGTCCGCGACGACGACGACGTCGATGGTGCCTTCGGGCGCGATGCGGCAGATGCGGTTGGCTCCGATGACCACGTGATAGGAATGCCGCAGCACCTCGAGGCGCTCAGCGGTCGCGCTAGGGCTGTTGCCGACGATGACCACGCGGGATCCTGCGAGGGATCCGTAGACGTGGTGCCACGCATCACGCGAGCGCGTGCGCGGCGCTTCGATCACGGGTCAAGCCGTTGCTCGTCGCCGGCGTTGATCTCGTCGAGTTCGAGCCTCACCGCGTCGATCTCCACGGCGTCGATCTCGAGGGGCTCCTCGCGCGCCGCCCCATCGACGATCCGCACCACGAACTGCGGGCCGGTATCGCCCGTCTGGTGGACGCGCTGCTCGATAGGACCCTCAACGCGATCGAGCAGGATCTTGAGCACCGAGGGGTCGGCCTTCGCCTTCTCGATGATCGCCCGCGCCAGGATCTTGGCCTCGGCGTTCCGTTCGCTGAGGAGGATGCGCTCGACTTCGCGGGTGACCGTCCGCTTGCGGGACATCCCCCCCGGGTTACCGCTCACGCCGGGTTTGAACTGAGTTTCACGCTGCGTGCGTTTGACCCGTGTAACCTGCTGTGAGGTTCTCAGGCCCTGCTCAGGGCCTTCCGGGGTCTTTTCAGGCTCCATCTGGCAGGAATATGACACCCCGGAGCCCCTCGCGTCAACCATGGCGTTTGGAAGTTGGCCGGAACTTGGGACCCCGTAGCGCGCCGAGTCCACGACCCGCAATCGCCCGCGCGACGCACGGCACGTTCCCAAGGTTCCGTGCTTTTTTCGGTTCCCGCTGGTGTGTAAAAACGCCCATCTTGCGGTTTGTCGCCAGCTTGGCGACATGACGTTGCTGGGAAGTTGACACCCATTTGGAACCCCGTTGCCAGTTTTCTGTCGCCAGCTGTCGCCAGTTGTCGCCAGGTGCTGGCGACACCGTAAGTGCTTACGCCGCAAGGACTTACGTCTGTAAATGGCTGTTTGTCGCCAGTTTCCTCGTTCCTGACATATGCGAATGGTGTCCCCCCTCCCTCCCCCCTAGGGGAATACAAAAGAGTAATATATATACATTTTTTGACTCTCTGGAAAAGTGTGACATTGGCGACAAACGCACGTAACCCCTTGCAGGACAACGACTTAGGGTGTCGCCAGGGGTGGCGACAAAGTGTGACAACTGGCGACAGAACATCCACTGACCGTACTACCAGCGTATTGGATCGGCCGTCGATGTGCCCTCTAGGCCCCTAGGATGGGGTGCGCGCCTGGCGACAGCTGGCGACACGTGGCGACACGGCCTGGCGACAAGTGGCGACACGTGGCGACACGCCCCTCGGCAGCGCGCGCCGGGTTGCGCCGGGTTGCGCCAGCCGGAGACCGCTTGAGACCGTCCTGGAGGCACATGGCGAGCCACCCCGGCAACCCGAGGCGCTTCTTCAAAGCCCCGGCGGCCGTCCCAAAGTCGCCACTTTGCGCGTAGTGTGCGATTTCGCCTGGGTATCAGCCGATGACGCGGACAGAATGCGCGCCATGAACCCGACCCGCGGCAAGCTCCTGACCTCCATCGACCTCGCCCGGCGCTACGGCGTCTCCCGCTCGACGATCCGCGGCTGGGTGACCTCCGGCGTGATCCCGCCTTCGCGTGCGCGCGTAGGACTTTTGGGCACGATGCGATGGGAAGAGTCCGAGATCGCGGCCGTCGACGCCCGGATGCTGGGCCGATCGCAGGCTGACTGGGATCCGGCGTTCCTTCCCCCGGAGTCGTCGCGTGCAGGCTGAGCCACACGCTGCGCCGTTGGGCGCCAGAACGACCCTTCGCGACTACCAGGCTCTGGCGGTCACACAGACGCTGGAAGCGCTCTCGCGCGATCCCAGAGCCCGTCCGCTGGTTGTCGCCCCAACCGGCGCCGGAAAGACGGTCATCGCCGGCGAGATCGCGCGGGCGTTCCTGGAGGGGGGGGTGCTATCTTCCCGTCATCTTCCTATCAGCGAAGGTGGCGCGGCTGGCCGGGTGCTTTTCATCGCGCATACCAGGGAGATCATTTATCAGACCCTCCGCAGGTTCCGGGCGACCGGCATCGACGCGGGGGTCTACATGGGGGCGGACCGCTCGGACCGCTCTGCCGCAGCGCAGGTCGCGAGCGTCCAGACGCTTAGCGCTCGCGTGGGCCGCGGGGGCAGTTGGCTCCCGTCGGCGGACCTGGTGATTCTCGACGAGGCCCACCACGCGAGGGCGTCGCAGTACGCGCGTGTGCTGGCTCACTATTGCGGCGAGCCGGGAGGCGTGGACCGGGCCCGGGTCGTGGGGCTGACGGCAACCCCGGTGCGCGGCGACGGGCGCGGCATGGGCGACGTGTTCAGCCAGCTCGTCACGACGGTCGACGTGCGCGACCTGATCGACGCGGGGCACTTGGCGGCGTACCGGTACTGGGTCGGGGTGCCGCCGGACCTGGCTGGGTTGAAGATCCGGCACGGGGACTACGAGCACGATTCGCTAGCCGAGCGGATGGTGCGTTCGGCTGCGATCGACTCGGTGGTTGCGCAGTACATCCGGCTCCTGCGAGCAGGGCCCGGAGAAGCGCGGCGCACGACCCTGGCCTTTTGCGTGACGCTCGCACACTCGCAAGCGCTTGTGGCTGCGCTGGTCGCTGCGGGCGTGGACGCTGTCCACGTGGACGGCACGACGCCTGCGCCTGACCGCGCGGCGATCTTTGCGGCGTTGGCCGGCCGGGAGGTCGAGCTGGTGTCGAACGTGGCGCTCGTGTCGGAAGGCTACGACTGCCCGTCGCTTGATGGGGTGCTGCTTTGTCGGCCCACGAAGAGCCTCGCGCTAGCGCGTCAGCAGGTCGGGCGTGTCTTGCGTCCTCCGGGCCCGGTGGTGATCGTCGACTGCGCGGGGATCTGGGCCGAACACGGTCCGCCGGCGCAGCGGATCCGCTGGCGGTTGACGCGTGACGTGCGCGGGTACGAGGTTGAGGGAGTTGAACTCGAAAAGTCCTGCCCCGGATGCGGGGAGCTGATCCCGCTGCGCGCGACCGACCACGTCTGCGGGTGGGTGCAAGAGAAGCTGGCTCAACTGCCGTTCGACGATTTGCCCTCGCAGCGCATGGTTGCGGTCGAGGTCGCAGACGACTACGCGAGGGGCGAGCCCGCGCGCGAGGATTGGATGTTCGCGCGTCTGCGTTTGGCGCATCGGGCCAACCGCAAGATGTGGTCGGTGCTGTACACGTATGAGACGGCCTTCGGGGTCAAACCATCGTTCGCCTCGGTCCGCCGGGTGATGGATCGCTACCGCATTTCGGTCTCGCTCGCGCTGGTGATGCAGGGCAAAGCTTGCCCGCGCCCCGACGAGGAATGCCGCTTTTGCGATTCGGTGGCCGAATACTGGCGCAAGCAGGCCGGGTTCAGGGCCGCTGCGAAGGCGAAGTCGATCGAGAAACTACGCGTGGCGCCGGATGCGCAGGACACCGCTCTATGAATCGTCCGTCCTCTGCCCCGAAGCGCATTGTGGGCCCCAAAGGCTGGGTCGCGGCTCCGATCGCTGCGCTGGTTCCGCGCCTTGTTGCACAGGTGTGCGCGGACGTTGCTGCGGCGGCGCAGGTGGATCCGATGTTCTCGCTGTTGCCCGCGCTTGCGACCGCGAGCGGCGCGGTGGGTCGGTCGCACGTGATCCGGCTCGACGGGGTGTGGGTCGAGTCGCCCGCGATATGGTGCGCGCTGGTTGCGCCGCCCGGCGCCGGCAAGAGCCCGGCCGCGAAGCCGCTCATCAAGCCGCTGCTTGACCTGGAGCGCGACTACCAGGCGACACACAAGACCGCCATGGAGCGCTACGAATCGGAGTTTTCCGCGTGGAAGGGCCTATCCCGCGATGAGAAAGAGCGCATGGCTCAGCCTGTCCGTCCGGTGTGCCGCCGGATCATGGTCGGCAACACGACGATCGAAGGGTTGACCAAGGTCCTGCTCGCCAACCAGCGCGGCGTCTTCTGCTATCGAGACGAACTTGGGGAGCTGATCGGCGGCCTGGACCGCTACTCGAAGGGCGGCGGCGGCGCTGACGAGGCTGCATTTTGCTCGCTTTGGTCGGGCGCTGCGCTGTTGAAAGACCGCGCCTCACAGGACGATGCGACCTTCATCCCCGATCCGTTCTTGAGCTTGGCCGGCAACTTGACGCCGAAAGGCTTGCTGCGCCTCGGCAAGGATCACGCGGATTCGGGCCTGTTTGCGCGGTTCTTGGTTGCTTGGCCGGATCGCGTGCCGCAGTGGTACCCCGACGATTACGAGCCGGATGAACCCGCGAGCCTGGTGGAGTGGAGATCGGCGATCACGCAGATGGGTCGCTGCAACCCCGAGGTGCCGTACGAGCTGACGCTCGATCGTGAGGCCAGGAAGGTTTTCAATCGATTTCGCAACGAGATCGTGTCCTTTTGCGCGCCTCGTCACGACGGCGATCCGCTGCTCGCGGTTGCTGCGAAGGCGACCGCGCAAGCGGCGCGCATCGCGTTGACGTTTCATTGCTTGGGTGAGGCTTCGGGCGACATGATGCGCGCGAGGTCGACCGTGATTAGCGCCGCGAGCATGGCGCGCGCGGTGCTCGTGGCGCGATGGTTCGTGGGGGAAGGCGCGCGGCTCAGCTCGTGGATCCATGCCGACGACGCTGCCTCCGATCCGATGTCTGCGGTGATCGAGTGGGCGCGGACTCGCCCGGCGGACTCGGACGGCATCGTCCGGATCGTTGCTCGCGACATGATGCGTGCGGGCCCGCGTCCTCGGCCGCGAACATCCGGCGAAGCTACGGTGCACCTCCAGGCTGTGGTTGACGCCGGGTTCGGTCGCTGGGAGCGGGGCGGCGCCAAAGGCCAGGTGCTCTTGCTCGACGTGGCGGAAGTGGACAGGGACAGCGCTATCACGGCGGACGGCGCGCGCATGGCGCCGCTGCGCTACCCGGCCGGAGCGGTTGACATGGTGGTCGAGCAGACTGCGCAGGACTGGGGCGACGACCAATCTGCGGTTGCAAGTCGGCTCCGCGCCTAGGGTTACGCACGAACCCCGTGCGCGCCCGTGGATTCCAGCGGATTCTAGTGGACCCGCGCACCAATCCGGCCGATGATGTGTGTGTGGCGCCGATCGATGCGCCGACCACTGACCCCGACCGCGAGGACCCGACCATGAAAGCCCCCTACGACTGCACACTTCACAGGGACGGAGACGTTAGCTACTGGAACGTGTTCACCCAGACTTGGGAGCGCTGCGACGCGCTCTCGCTCTTCGACGCGGACGCCATCATGGCGAGCCTGCCGGAACGCGATCGGGTCCGGATCGAGAAGGCCGCAGCAGCGCAAGCCGCGAGGGCCCAATCATGAAAGCCCCCAAAGCCTGTCAGTTTCACGACGATCTGTCCGTCACATACTGGCGCGTATCCACATCAGCCTGGGAGCGCATCGGCGTGCATGCGATCGCCAAGAGCGATGGCGTGATGGCAAGCCTTCGGCGCTCCGATCAGGACCAGATCGACCTCCTGGTAGGCGCGAACCCGAACGAGTGCATCTTCCAGGGCGGGGGCGGCGTCATTTATTGGCACGTCGACACGCGCACCTGGGAGATTTCCGACGTGCTTACCCTCTCGCTCGACGCTCATATCCTGGCGTCCCTGCCCGAGCCCGATCGGGCCCGGATCACGAAGGATGCAGCCGCGCAAGCCGCGAGGACCCAATCATGAAAGCCCCCAAAGCCCCCCGCGCCTGCAAGTTCCACCGCAATGGCGACGTCACGATCTGGTCCGTGTTCACCCAGGACCGGCAGCGCATCAAATCGCACCATCTTTTCGCAGCCGCCTATGTCATGTCGAGCCTGCCCGAGCCCGATCGGGCCCGGATCGAGAAGGCAGCAGCGGCAGCAGTCGCAGCATTAGTAGCAGCGCAAGCCGAGGCGGCCCGATGAGCACCAACAACGCGGCCAACGAAGAGGGCGAGCGCGAGGTGATAGGTAGAGCCAACTACCTTGACAACTGACCGCCATGAACAACCTCCACGAACTAGCCGACGCGTGCCTCAGCTACGGCACGCCTGCCAGCCAAGACGCGGCGGAACGAGCGTTCCGTGAGGCGATGGACGCCTCCGGCCAAATCGTCCTCGTCGAATGGATCGCTCAGTATCGCATGCCGGGCGGGCTCTTTGTGCGCTCGCTCGCCATGGCCGCGCTCGCGTGGTCGACGGTCCAGTGCCCCGCTACCCCTATCCACCGGCTCACACCATGAGCACTGACCCCGCTTCATTTGGTGCCCGGCTCGACGCGTGGATCTGCGGGGATGGACTCGATGACGGAGAGTGCATCGAGCGCTGGTGGTGCCCCAACTGCGGGTGGGAAGATGATCCCGACGAAGGGGATGACCCCGAAGAACCCGAAGAATGCCCAGACTGCGGCGAGCTGACGGAAGTCCGCGAGCCGGACGACGACGACTTCGACAACTGACCACAAACCACAAACCCATGGCTTCGGCCACGAGGATCAAAAAGGCAAAGGAGAAATCAAATGAACGACCAAATCAAGCGGGCGATTCTGGGGCTGCTACCTGCCGACGGAAGCGCCATCGGCAACGTGCGGTGCCGGGGGCTAGTCTCCCAAGGGCTCAGCGTCGAAGTGCCCAAAGACGATTACGACCGCGCGCGCGACATGCTCGTCGTGGAAGGCGAGATCAAGCGCGGTGCCGGGCGAGGCGGCTCGATCAAGCGTCCAACGCTGACCCCCACGCGCCCGGTGCAGCCTCCGCGCCCGGTGCCCACATACGAGAGGCGGCTGAGCCAATACCTGCGCGACTTCGACGAACTCGACATCCCGGAGGGTCCGTCCTTTGCCACGATCTACGCTGCGCGCGATCTGTACTTTTTTGTGGTCCTGGACGAGCTGACCGCTGCGCGCAAAGCATCTATGGCGGACCGTGCCAAGCGCGCGGCAGAGGAGGGACAATCAAAATGAGCAAACTGGACGACTACCGCAAGGCTTCGGAGTGCGCACGCAAACTGGTGCAGATCCTGAGCGTTGCTCCATCCTGCGCGACCGCGCTGGTCGTGAGCTACGAGCATGCGTTTAACTACCATCTCCATCTGCACGACCCGCGCGACCCGGAGGGCAAAGGCTACAGGATCGATGAGGACTGGGACGAACTCCAGCATCTACTGACGCCGTTGGGGATCAAGCTGAGCCTGAGGGGCAACCTGACCATTTGGCGCGAGACGTTCCTCCGCGAGATCCGCAGCGCAACCTACAGCTTGCGCGTAGAAGCGAGGGACGAAGCTGCGGCGTTTCTCGGTGAGTTCCCCTGCCCGCTCCACGAGGAGCTGAGCAAAGTGATCGACAGCCTTGAGAGGCTGCAATGAATCACACCGTCGACCTCATCCTCTGGGCAGGCGCGGCGGCATGGGTCGCTGGCCTGGTCTGCATCGGCGTCTATGGCTTCGCTCATCCGGCCGCGATGCTCGCGATCGGCGGCTGCGCAACCATCGGGTTCGGCATGGCGCTGGAAATGGTCCGCGGCCATCAGAAGGGCAAAGGAGAAATCAAATGAAGAAGACCAAGAAATCCGCGCACTTCTGCAAGCGGATGACCGTGGAGCTGGACCTGGAAACATCGGAATATCTGGAGACCATCGCGCACTCTTTGGACAGGACCAAGGCTTGGGTCGTGCGGCGTCTGATCCGCGAAGCCGCTCAGAGCGCAAAGACCCGAGACGGCGGAGGCATCCGCAAATGAGAGCCTTCGAGGCCTACGCCACGCGCGACGAATGGTTTGCGGCGCGGCGGTGCAGCATCGGCGCGTCCGATGTCGCAGCCATCCTCGGGCATTCCTCCTACGGTAGCCCGCTGTCGGTGTACCACCGGCTGCGCGTGGAGCTTGGAAAGGCTCGCGCGTCGTCGATCCCCCCACCGGAGGACGACGAGGGGACCAGCGGGATCGACGATGCGCAGACCGAAGCGCAGGAGGCCGGGCTCGCCTACGAGGAAGCGAACGCGCACCGATACGTGCGCCGGACTGGGAGGGAGATCCAGGTCCTCGGAGGCTCTTCGATCATATTCCGGCATCCCCACGTCCGCGGACTGCACGCGTCTCCTGATGCGATCCAGGTCGACGCTCATCGCGGGCCGTCCACGCTTGAGCTCAAGCACTGGGCCTATGGGATGGGGCGGTGGGAATACGAGCCGCCGATCGCGGTCACGATCCAGGGTCTCTTCCAGGCTGAGTGCGCTGGCACAACCTGGTACACGTGCGCGGCGGTGATCGGCGGCGTGCGGTTGATTTGGCACGACATCGATAAGGACGAGGCGATTGCGAGCGCGATCCTCGAGCGGCTGGTAGACTTCTGGGCCGCGGTGCGCGATGGGCGCGAGCCTTCCGCGACTGGCGACGACGTGCCGCATTTGCGCGAATGGCACCGCGACACGGTGGCGAGCACGTCCGTCGATGTCGAGTCGATCCTGCTGGAGGATCTTGAAGCTGCGATCCGAGCCAAAAAGACCGCCGACTCGGCTTTGGACGAGATCAAAGCGTCGATCATGCAGCGCATGGGCTGCGCCGAATCTGCGCTTATCGGGGGCATTAAGGTCGCGAGTTGGAAGACGCAAACGCGCTCAGTGTTCGAGCGCACAAAGGTCGGTGAGGAGACCTGCCGGGTGTTCCGGTGGGATGACAAGGTCGGCAAGCAGAGGAAGATCACATGGTGAACAACAACACGGGGCTCAGCCCCAACGCGGCGCTGGTTCAACTTCTGGAGACGCGCCGCGAGTCGATCGAGCAGATCGCGACCGCGCACTTGAGCGCTGACAAGCTCCTGAAGATCGTCGGGGTAGCGGTGAGTCGCAACCCGAAGATCCTGCAATGCACGCCGGTCTCGGTCATGCAATGCGTGATGACGTGCAGCGAGCTGGGTCTCGCTCCGGATCCGTTTGGTTCCGTGTACCTGGTGCCGTACGGCGCGGACTGCACGCTGATTGTCGGTTATCGGGGGCTCTTGACGCTGGCGCGACGGTCCGGGAAGGTCTCGATGATCTACGCGGAGGTCGTGCGCGAGGGTGACGTGTTCGAATATGAAATGGGGCTGGAGCCCCAGCTGAGGCACAAGCCATCACTCGCCGCGGGTGACCGGCGAGTGCAGTACATCTACGCCGTCGCCAAACTGACGGACGGCTGCTCACAGTTCGTCGTCCTGACGGTCGCCGACGTCGAGCGCGTGCGTGGTCGGTCGCGCGCCGCCCGCTCCGGTCCGTGGGTGACCGATTGGGACGAGATGGCAAAGAAGACGGCGGTGCGTCGTCTGATGAAGTGGCTCCCGATGAGCGTCGACGACGCTTCAGCTTTGGCTGCGGCCGACTCGACGGAGTACGACATGCGCGACGTCGCTTCGCCCGCGCGGCGTGCCGAGCCGGGCATCGCCGACCTGCGGCACCAGTTGCTCGCGGCACCGGATGCGGCGCCAGACGCAGCGGGGCAGGAAGACGACGACGACCTGCGCGACCGCGTGGTGTACGACGACGGGACGACTGCGGCGGACCAGGAGGGCGCGCGATGATCAGCCAATCGCTGGCCTTCGATTGCTTTGTCCCTGGGCGCCCGGTCCCGCTGGCTCGACCGATGGTCGTCGCAGGTCGCGGCGGACGCGCTCGAGGGGTGACGCCTGAGCGCTCTCGGGACGCGCTCGGAGCGGTAGCGACCGCAGTGCGTCGCGCGCTCATCGCGAGGGGCTTGACCGCTCCGCTGTTCGCTGCGGGCAGCCCCGTGCGGATCGACCTGACGTTTGTGTTCGCGGGCAACAAGGTCGACAACGGGCGGCACCACGTGGGCAAGCCAGACCTCACGAATCTCGTCAAACTGGTCGAAGACGCGTGCATCGGGCTGATCTACGTCGACGATGCGCAGATCACGGACTTGCGCGCGCGCAAGCGGTTCGCATCGACCGGCGAAGGGGTGCATATCCGGGCCAGCTCCGCAGATGAAACAGCACCCTAGATCGCGCAACCTGTAGCATGGCCGTGCAGCGCATCGGCGCGACGGTCGCGTCTAGGCATCGAACACCCATCAGCTCCCACATGAACATCAAAGAAGTCAACAACACGCATCTGCGCGCGCTCGCGATGCACTACGGGATGTCGGTCGGCAAGCTCGTCCACGAGCTGAATCCGATCCAGCACGCGGGGCTAAAAGCCGAAATGCACATGCTGTTCAGCATCCTCGGCGAGCAGGACCTGCGGCTCTATGGCGCTCCCCCCGTGATTGCTCCGCCGGTCGTTGTTGATCCGCCCGTCGTCGAGCAGCCGGAGGTCATCGAACCGCCGGGCAGTGGCCCGATCAACGAATGGGGACATCACGAGAACGTGGCTGAACTGCTCGCGGATGACTTCCTGGCGCTGCCAGGCGGCGACCAAGTGGACCGCGAGGGGTTCCGCGCCGCAGTGCGCGATGGCACCAACCCGGCGCAGTTCTTCATGGGCAAGAGGGTGCTAGTTTTCCGCACTTCGGAAGGCTGGCAAGGTTCCGTAGACGGGGGCCCGAGCATCGCGCTCCACAAGGCGAGCCATCTTGGGCACGCCTCAAATCTGGCTGGGCCGTGGGGGGTCGTGGAAGTCCAATCGGACGAGGGAGGCCCCTACCCTGGCGGGTGGAAGTGTGGGGCCCAAGCATTCAACTCGGTCTCCAAAGATCACGCGGGGCCCGTGCTCATCATGGGCGGCGCCAGCCTAGGCTTTGGGTCCGTCGGCACAGGCGGCATGGCGACGTGGATGTACAACCACACCATCTACGGTGAGGGCGCGTCCGCGATCGGAGTGAACATGTCGGTCGCGCTTGGCACCCCAAGGATATTCACGTCCTTCGCGTTCAAATCGGCGAACCCGACCGCTGCCAGCTACGGGGGCAGCCCCCAGAAATGGCATGCGAACATGTACCGCGAGGGCCGCCTCGGGTTCGTGGATGTCGGCGGCGCCCCCACGGTGCAGGAGCATACGCTCTACATCAAGAATACCCAAGGCGGGATCTACGCGCGCCGCGTGCATTTCCCGGTCAGCCGCCGGTGCGGCATCCAGCACACCAACCGTGTCCTCGAAGGCCCGCCGTCTTACGGCACGATTCACCTGCTCGACTGCACATTCGATATCGCGGACAAGTTTTTGTCTGGAGGCGGCGGCGGGTGCATCACCGTGTCCGGCCACGGCGGGACCGTCCT
>ENA-ORBV01002367-ORBV01002367.1-microbial-mat-metagenome-genome-assembly--contig:-NODE-2367-length-39946-cov-8.107402_pt1 | contig 39946 bp, 41 predicted proteins | sample MGYA00237777_ERZ505514 | MGnify/ENA primary metagenome ERZ505514 (study PRJEB26160, sample SAMN06269048) | microbial mat metagenome | isolation source: Oligotrophic lake microbial mat | place... | reverse complement strand
ATGATACGGCGACCACCGAGATCTACACCTCTCTATTCGTCGGCAGCGTCAGATGTGTATAAGAGACAGGTTTAATATGATAAGCTAAATCTCTTGCTTCTTGGTTATCTAATTCAATTTCAATTTTTTTTGCTTCTATGTTCATATATCTTTATTCTTTATTACTAAAGCAAGATGGGTTTTTTGTTTGCTGGTACGACCATTCTATCAACTCCATAACTGACGTATCAGATAGATTTTTTTCATTTGTTGAAATATAGCAAGCAGATAATTTATCTAGTGATGTATGTAACTCCTTGTGTAGTGCGATGAGGGCTTCTTTGTGTCGTTTTTTATTCATATTATTTTTTGTTATCTGTTAATGGTTTGTTTACATCTTTTCTTGAATGTATACAAAGTTGCCAGTTTTGTTTATGTGAATGGTTTGTCTAAGGATGAGAGGAGGTAATTGGAGTATTCACGGTTTTCAGGAAATGGGCTTGACTTTAGTATCTCTGCGAGGCACTTTTTATATTGATTTGGTGAAAAGAAACCAAACGTAGTTCTGCTTAGTATCGAGCTTCCACTTTCTATTTGTTTTTCTGCGTTGATCATATATCTTTATTTAGGGTTGTGTTTCCAAACATTGAATGAATCAGTATTTTTATTCTTTTTTCGGTTCGTGCCGACTACCATACCGTCTGTCCAAGTTGTTATCCAGCAGTAGTGTTCCGTTCCGTCGCTCGTTTGGCTTACTCTGCCACCACTAATTACATTTACTACTCTTCCAACGGCATCTTCTATATCTATATTATCTTGAATGTTTATTATTATTCGTGTTTTCATAAATCTTTATTTTATTAATTCATCGAGAACCACAATGAGGTTTTGGCGTCGCTCCAGAGCGAGTCTTTTTGCCCTCTCATGGGTAGTCTTATAAATACGCACGTTAATGGTTTCCATGAAAGTAGTATACCCAAGGCTTACAGGCAGGTCAAACGCAACTGTGTATAAAGGAGCTTGCAGTTGCGTGTGGGTAGTATATACTCTTTAGGTGCGATTATAAGCCTTATGTCTCTCGCGCTGGCTACTCATAAGGCGGCCAGCGCAGGGGAAAACATTATGAAAACTAAAACACTGGACGTGCTACGGGCGCTCTCACTCCTGTACTTTGTGATTGCGTGGCCCGCGTGTACCTACCTTGGTATGCTCCTCCTCCAAAGTATAGGACTGTAGTATGAAAACACCCATGAAATTTTTAGTGGAGACGACAGTGGAACTGTGGATGTTTGTGGGGGCGCTGTTGGCGGTGATGGCGGTGATGGCGGCACCTTTTGTCCTGACGGTCCTCCTTGTTGAAGTGCTTTTCTGGCTAGGTCTGCTTCCGCAGTATTAAACGTTGAACCAACCTCCGATGAAAAAAACATTGATAGCGTTCTATAAAGGTACGGCCCGCAGTTACACGATACTCGGTGAAAACAATATTCCAATCATGGCGAACGCGGCAAAAATTAGAAACATGTACGCTCCCACGACGATTGCGGCAGACAGAAAAAGTCTAATAGAGTGGCTTGATAAGCGTGGTGTGCGAACATTAAAATTAAAGGTAACGTGTGAATGCGAGGTATGAGCTGGACACTAGACGACGTTCCGGCAATGGTGCCGGAAGAGAACAGAATAGACTGGTTGCAGTATGTGCGGCGGTTGTCAGTGTGGGCGCGGCCAGGAAATAGAGCGTGGGCGCAATTACAAGAGTTAACAGCGTCAGACGGCGACTTCACTCCCGGCCAAGACGACGGGGAATGGATGGAGCCGAAATACAAATAAAATGTCACCATTTTTACCCAAGGACTATAAGCAACCAAAGAATATGAGCGGCGGAAATTATATGAAACTAGAGGATGGTCAAAACAAATTCCGCATTCTCTCTGAAGCCATAACGGGCTATGAGGTGTGGACGGTAGAAAATAAGCCGCTGCGCTTCAGCGCCTACCCGAAGTCAATGCCAGGGAACATTCGGCCCGATAGTAAGGTAAAGCATTTCTGGGCTATGGCGGTGTGGAATTATGCGGCAGAGGCGGTGCAGGTGCTCGAACTTACGCAATCGTCAATCCGCGGTCAGATACACGACTACTACAAACTAGAAGAGTACGGCGAGCCGGTGGGTTACGATATAAACATCACGCGGCGCGGCGAGGGGTTAGATACTGAATATACCGTGCAAGCCCTCCCTCCAAAACCAATGGCCGAACACATCCGCAAAGCATTTGAGGAAAAGACTGTAAACCTTGAAGCGCTCTTTGACGGCAACAATCCGTTTGAGGATAGCGGTACGGTCGAGATTGAAGAGATGTTCGACGCTTCTCATCCGCCGCGCCCTAAGAGCTTAGGCGGCAACTAACGTGAAAGGAATTAAGTTAGGCCATGACGACATGGCCAAAGCGTTAGAGACCCAGTACGCCGCGTGGGAACGGAAACAGGCCGCCGAAAAGAAAGTGGCGCTGGCGACGAAGGAGCTTGAGGAAAGCAACCGTGCGTGGGCTGATGCCAAAGATAGAGTGCGCGCAATCGAACGTGAGGGAAAGGATGTGCCGTCAGTGACGCGGTATGAGCCAAAGTGGGAGGTGTCGAGGCCGGTGCCGATAAAGCCGGTGCCGATAAAGCCGGTGGAGTCTAAGCCGCGCGGCATGTTGAGAACAGCGCTGTCAGTGGTGACGCCGTGAATTACCTCGTGAACCGTGTACACTTCACAAGTGTGTTTTATCAGATAAAAGTAACCAACATGCCAGAGGAAAAAGAAGTTGTGGACGTTCCAGTGGAGCCTGAAGCAGAGCCTGTAGCAGAGCCTGTAGCAGAGCCTGTAGCAGAGTAACGCAAAAGGCGGCCCGTACGAGGAGCCGCCTTTTCTCTTGCCCGAAACTGAAACCCAAAAAACTTTTAACTCCCAGAGCCTAGATTAGATGCAACCCTTCATCGTCTTGTACTGCGACAAGGCGGTGTTTGTTTGAACTGACTTATACCCGAAACTTGCACCAGCGGCGAGAGCTGGGATGCTCATACCTTCCGAGAGCAAGTAGCCCTGCAGCATGATGTTTGCCTGATTGTACGTGTTGTCCATTGTGCCAACCATCTTGGTTGCGAGAGTCGAACATGCTGTTGATGCTACCGGAGGGGTAGGAGCAGTTGGCTTAACTGCTGCGATTATCGAAGCAACAAGAGCGTCAAGCCAGGACGGCTTATCGCTACCACCTACTGTGCCGCCGGAACCTGATACCACCTTGAGGGCGCTTGAGAACGAGGCGGTGGCTACCACATTGCTGGTGCAGTCAACGGTTTCGAGAGGACCGTACACGCCGGAACCCTGCACCGCGAGGGTGTAGGTACCCGTGTTAGGCGGAAGCTTTACCTGGAGGTCCACAAAGTGTGTACCCTCTTCAAGACCTTTGTCGCCACCAACGTCAACACAGATCGGGGCCAAGTTGTCGCTGAGAACATCCGTCTGAATTTTCTCAACTACCTCATTGATACCAACGACGATGCGGACCTTTGCCGTTACCGTCGAACCGCCTGTACCCTGAATGGCAACGTCGCCGTTCTGGAACTCGATGTTAGTGATTGATGCGGCTGAAGCCACACCGGCACCCAAGAGCAGTGATGCTCCGACTGCCAAACCTATAATTTTTGTCATACGTATGAGAACAATTAATAATTAGAGCCTAATAATGATCCTGCAAAAAGTGCAGGGAGAGCGGCGATGACTATTAGCCTCGCGGGTCAGAGTTCTAAACTGCCCGCAAGAAAATAAGCGCCGCCCTCTCTACACTCTATGACGTAATTATACCGTGCTTTTTACCGCTCACTGTGGATTACGACGGGGACCAAAAGCCCTGCAAATGGGGGTCGGTCATGGCAATGGTGCGCTTGCCTACCTTGCCTGGCTCAAAGTTGGCCTCCATGAGCGTTATACGCCCCTCTGAGAGGCCTATCACCTCCGCATAGTGTCGTACCCCGTTCGAGTATCTAAACAGCGCCACAGCGCCAATGTGAGCCTCACTGTTAGGCCAGAGCTGCGCCGTAGGAGGGAGTGGGATTTTACGGGCAAACTTGAGGTAGATGTAACAGTTAAGCGGGGTCCAGTACTTCCACGCAGTGTCGGCTTTGATGTGCTTGGCCGCGAAGCGCAAGGAAAACTCAGGGTCCAGTACCTCTTCCTTGGTGAAGCCCCACGTCTCATAGTGGATTTGCACGATCCCAGCGGCACGCCCGCCGTCATTGTGGCCCTGCGGGTCGGCCTTCAGCTTGCTTTCACTCATGGCAAGGTTAAATAGTGTTGTACTAGCTATATCAAATTCTCTTGCTATGTTGGAAATAAGACCTTCTATGCTTAATTGGGGTGAGGAGCTTTCTTGGGGAGATACTTCTTTGGGTGCTTGTTGGGGAACGACAAACTCCACCAGTGGAGGTGGTGTTGTCGGTTCTATGAGAGTCGCTGGTGTCGAGATAAGGACACTCGATACAAGGACCGCTGTGAGAACAAGTGGTTCTATAGGCGATGGTTAGGGGCGTGCGGACACTTCTCTAAACACCCACTAGGCGACGAGCAAAGGGGCGTTATGCCTTTTTGGTACCAGCTACCGTAATGTCCCCCTTGGTATACCGACGCCACAAAATCCACAGACCGAGGAGAATTGTGCCGAGGGTAGTCACTGCGTTGGTCAGCTCTTCAGAAGCTACCTCGATGCCGAGGAACTTGAGTATCTGACCGAGGATGATTACTGCGGCTGAAATATATGTCGTTGAAAACATACTACTTAATTATATAACGTTTAATATCCCACAAGCGCCACCCCTGCTTGGATGAGCCAAAAAAGGCTTAACCACGGCAAGGGCGTGTGGACAACAACCGCGAGTAGCGCCAGGGGATCCAGTGCTACCGACTGTCCTGCTTTGTGGGTCATATTTGTTTTCACAATAACTTAAACAGATAAATAGGGTAGCCGCCCTTTGTTCTGTAATAGGTCTTCCAGCCGTCAAAGGAGAAATTCTGTGCCCACTTAAAAGTTCGGCTGTCGTTGGAATAGATTGCGCCATTTTCTCCTGTAATTCCGACGTGGCCATGTTTGATTTGCCCGTTACCTTTTCCTGTGGGGGAAATGATGATACAGCCGGCCTCTAGATCAAGTGTAGCCTTAAACCGCTTATCATTCTTAAGCGTGATAAAGAGAGTGGCGGTTGAAAGGATGGATGGGAAGTTGCCCGTCGTTTGTTTAAGTAAATAGGAGACGCTCTCGGCACAGCCCAACTCGTTTTCTTTCGGGGAGATGTCTTTGCCCACGGCGGCTTTCGCGGCGATAAGAAGTCTTGGTGTAGGCATAGGAGTGGGAACGGGCACGGGAACGGGTGCGGGAACGGGTGTGGTGGGTACTGGCGCTGATGGGAGGCCGAACGCTTTTCGTATGAGTGCAATGAGGTAGTTAAACCAACGGTCGCTTTTGGTATCCACCCTAATGGTCAGGCGATAGCGCTTTGCTTGCGAGAAGGTGTGGTTCCATGCGAGGCGTTTAATAAACTTGCCGTCGAAGTCCGCGTAGCTGTCAAAAACTTCCCAATACTCCCCTTCCTTGTAGCCAATGAGCACGGTCCAGTGATTGTTGGTAAAGGGCGAGTAGTAGAGGCCGTTGTCGTTTTGGGTCCAGGCGGATACAGAAATGCCAAGGGGGCCGTACTTCAGGGCTTGCTTCAGCGTCGCCGGTGCAGTCGAAACGTACTCGTGCTTAAAGTCGAAGCGGGCCAAAAACTCTTCGGCCAGGGTGCGGATGGTTTGGGGAATGTCAGAGTAGAACAGGTCCCAGTTCGTGAGGTTTGAAGTGAAAGGCCACAGCCCCTCCCTCACCACGCCGAACTTTCTAAGGGCTTCGGCAATCTTTTGCGGTGAAGCCCCTTGCGGGGTGGTCTCGCCAACCTTTGCGAGATATCGGTCAGAGAAGTTGTCTATCTCCCCATAGATGCGGCGCAGTAGCATTTCACAGGCGGAGAGGGTGCCGAACGAGACGCACGCTTGCGTGTCTACGCCAAAATTCGCCTGTCGCTCTTCTAAGGGAAGGTAGGCGTGCCACTGCCCGTCTGACTGCAAAATCTCGCCGTCCAGAGAACCGTAGCCGCCAAATTGGTAGTCTTTGCCAATCTCTATGGGGTCTAAAATCAGGCCGTAGCTTTTAATTCTTAAATCGGTAGTACGAGACTTCATATAGCAGTTAAAACTTGTACCACTGCCGAACCTTAGAAGAAGATCGACAGTGCATACTAATAAGGATGCTCACCACGGTGCCGTATGCTAGTGATGCGAGTGTTGATCCTCCGTATAGCATAACTGCATTGTACCACCGTGAAATCTACTCATCGCTAAACCAGATGATGCCGGAATCTTTTGGCCCTGCGGCGGTGGTGGTGTAGGTGGCGTAAATGGAGTAACCATTATCTACCGTTGTGGTAAAAGTAACGGCGCCACCTGTCCAATCGGGCCACGTGGGGAGGCCTGCCGAATCAACACGTGAAACGTCCGTTTCTGTGTCATAGTAATATCTGTGCACGTAGGCGCCCGAATTCGGCCATGTAATAAGATTGTATGCCGTTGAGGCTGACAGAGAATAAGTGTTTGTGGTGACCGTGTGCCACCCCGCAGACGTAGTAACGTTTACCGTTGCTGAGTGACCCACTTGGAAGGTGTTGGTGCTGTAAAGCGCAGCAGCGATGTGGCCAGATCCACTGAAGGCGCTACCATACACATGAATCGAATCTAAGTTCGTCCCACCTGCATCTGATGGACTTGTCGCTGTACGACCAGTCATCACATTCCCGTTTTGTGTGGTGCCACCAATCGCTGTGTTTCCGAACGTCGGGTCCACCACGACTGGATACACCGCTGTCTCTAGCCACTTCTCAGAGCACTCCACACTGAGTGTGCCGTCTTCATAGGCAAGCGAGCACCACTCTTCCGCACCATTCGCGTCAATAGCTTTCGGTCGGTAGATATGGAAGGCTTTGCCTGTTCCGTAGTTGGTCGAGCCAATGCGGTGATTGGCTTTTGTTTTGTGATAGACGGCGTATGAGCCAATTACGTTTTCGGGACGTTCGGCACCTTCCGCTACTTCTTCGGCGGTGAGCGCGGACTGATAGAAGAAGTCGAAGTCATCAGCACCTTCAATCTTGTAAGTGAATACGTTGGTGTCGGGTTTTGAGTGCAGGGTGAAGTCAATATCAAACTCGTTTTCTGCTTCGCGTGGCTCGATGAAGGCCGTCACGTCTCCCGCGCGGTACTCCATTTTCTTTGAAAGAAGGGGTCTATTGGCGGCAGTGGTGAAGGGGCGGTCAATTGCTCTATCTGAGCCGAAGGTTGGTGCAGTTGGTATTTGGGGAGTGATGGTTATTGCGTATTCTCCCCGCCATCCAGTTAGTGTCATCGCGGCTCTGTCTTTAGCGATAAGGACTTTTTCGTCTTGTGCGATGTCGGATTCGACACTAAGTTCGTAGTGCGTGCCTTTGTCGATGTAGGGGTCTTGCGCTCTGTCAGCGGCAATAGTGCCACCTGTGGCGGTAACTCCTGCTAGTGCTAATGTGGCTCCTATAATCCACTTATTCATTAGTCTGAGATGCGATAGCCAACCACTCGAATGCTGAGGTAATCCACTGCACCCGTTACCGTGCCTAATTCGAGGCGCGGGGTGGCATAGGCGGCGTATGTGCCATTGCTTTGGATGGGAAATTGAGTGGAAGTTGTCGTGCAAGTTACGGCGTTAGTGTCAGCGCTGCCTGCGGCGTCGGAGAGGTTGACAACGACGGAAGTTCCCGCGTCGGCCTCACAAATAATGCCGGTGGCCCTCTGTCCTAAGAAGTGCGCGGGGAGTTCAATGGTGCCGGCGCTTCTAAAGTCGGGTGAGGTGGACGCCATTACGAAGGAGTAGAGGGTAGTGGTAGCGGAAGCAACGACGAAGTGATTGGCCGTGGTAGTTGCCGACACAATGTTGTTGCTGCTGGTGTCAAAGGACAACGCTCCTTGAGCACCGAGCGTCGGTGAGGTTGAGGTGGCGAGGAGAAGCGTGCCGGACGAGGAGATGCGGATGCTTCCAGCTACGTCGAGCCTGTAAGAAGGTACCGCGGTGCCGATGCCTACGTTGCCTGATACGGTAATCCGCAAGCGTTCCTGCAATGCCTTTGCGGAGTCTGACACGAGAATTCTAAAATAAGCGTCGGCATAACCTGAACCGACTATCGAACCGAGACGTGCGATAGTGAAGTTGCCGCCGTCTCCCGAGTTATACCAATCTATCGTCTGCTCTCCACCGGAAAACGCTCCTGTGTTGTTTAATACAATGACTGGTGTGACGCCGCTGTCGCTTCTACTAATAGAGAATGGGTAGAGTGGTGAAGACGAGCCAAGACCAAGGCGCACGTTCGCGCTATCCCAGGTCAAGTTTCCTAAGCCCGTATCTCCAAAACGGACGGTTGAAGATGCCGAGAGGCCCGCAGTAAGGAGCATTTGGGTGCTGGTTGCGGAAGCAGTAACGCCGAAGTTAGAGGTGGGAGTAAACGGATAGGCACTGCCACCACTGCCAGTCGAGTCCGTACCGCAAGAAAGTACACCACTGGTTGAGGCTTTGACGTCACAGCTTGCAGAGTTGAGACCGGAGACGATGAGTGATGTTGATGATGCAGTGCCAGAAACAGTGATGCCAGTTGTTGAGGCAAATGGGAAGGTGGAGGCAGCAAGAGTTGAGGTTGCGATAAAGATTGGAGCCGTGTGAACACCAGAGAAGAAGGCGCCATTTACCACACCGGTGCCATTGACGGAGAGTGTCGTACCAGGAGAGGTGGTGCCGATACCAAGAGAACCAACAATGTACTGGTTCCCTGTTGTGGTTGCACCACCTGAAATGGTGAGACCTCCTGCTTGAGTGCCGCTGCCGATAGTTGATGAAGCGTAGGCGGTCAATCCTCCGTTGAACTGCGTGAGAGTTGACGTTGAGTTACCAGCGCCCGAGAACGGATACAGTGCCGAGAGTGATGTTGACGAAACTTTGTTGTTGAACGTAGTCCAGTCTGTGGTGGAGAGACAGCCTGCTTGTGAGCCAGAGGCCGTGTTGCAGGTAACCGCTCCGTTGGCATGAGTGAGGGCACCGCTGAAGGTGGTGGTAGCTGCTGCGTACACTTGGCCACTTGAGTTAACTGCCAAGCCGCTGTTGGTGAGTGATGAGAGGAAGAGTGTTGAAGAGAAGGTTGAGGAGGCGTTAGCAATGAGACCGTTGGTGAAGCCGATGGTGGTGGAGGTGCTGTTGCCCCAGGCTTGTGGGGTGAATGGGAAGGCGGCACCACTGCCACCACCAGAGCCACAGGCAGAACCGTTGGCTGATACCCAGCCAGTCGAGCTAACTGCAAGGCACCCAGTCGTCGAGGTTGCGAGGCCAGGCCACTGCAAACCCCATAGAGAACCAACTGGCTTTATGTACTTACCACCGCCGCCCGTGAGGATTATAAAGGAGGCTTGTTGAGCTTGAGCTTGCTGAAGTGCATAGAAGCCTGCTAAAAGGGTAAGAAGTACGGTAACGGCTATGGTAAGGAAAAGCCTCATACTAGCGTTGAAACACCTCTAGCTCATAGGTAGCGGCGGCTTCAGCGCCAAGGTAAATAGTTTTGCCCGTGTACTCCACATCCTGTTGGCTTCGGAGGAAGTTCTGGGGGATGGTCATGTAGGTGGTGCCGGAGCCAGAGGTGGGGAGGGTTCCGATAGTCCACGAGTAGTAGCCAAGCGTCCCTTGGTCGCGGAGTTTAATAACCCAGCCGACCGTACCAGAGGGGAAGGTGTAGGAAGCTTCAGTAGCGGCACTCGCCACAGTCTTGGTGGTGTTAGATATGCGGGTAGCCATGGTGAGAGGGGCTACGGCGGCACCTCCAACCGAGAGCTGGGCTACTTGGTTGGGATCGAGCTTGAAGGTGCCAGGGACTTCTAGCTTCAGCTTCTTAATGGCTTCTAGCAGGGGACCGTGATCAACCTCTTTGGATTCGAGTTTTAAGGCTTTAATGGCACCAACGATCTCACTGTTATCAAAGTCAGGAAAGGAAAGTTTCTTTAGTTGGTCAGAGAGGGCGCGTAGCTCTCGCTTGATCTCGGTCTGGTCTACTTTGACGGTTCCAGAGAAAGTGGGGGAGCCTATCTTCTCTACCGCTCGTTCAATTTTCGCCGCAGCACGTTCTAAGGGCCGCGTGTCAATCGAAATGTCTGTTTTGTTTTTGGAGATGGCCGAAGCTACCAGTTCAGCAGCTTGGTTAATGCGCTTTTCAATGAACTTTAGAGCCGCATTTGTTACCTGTTCAAGTGGAGAAATCATATATGAATTGTACTACGAGATAATTTGGGGCACTGGCTGCTGTTCGGGGGGTACAGCGGCGGCTCCCTCCTGAAGTGGAGATTGTCCTGGCATCGGGCCAGGCATCATGGGTGCGGGTGGCGGGAGTTCCACGTAGTCGCCATCGGTCTTGCCCCACAGCTTCCTAAAGCGGGTCTTGTAGAGTTTCTTGTTGGCTACAAAATCCTCAGGGAAGAGTGTGGCCATGGTTTGCACCTCTTGCTCTAGGTTGGTTTGCTCCTTCATCTTGTCTGCTTGGTGTAGGCTTTCAGGAATAATGTAGCAGTCCACCTTAAAGTCATCGAACGTGTCTTTGATTATGGAAACGACTTTGTACACGTCACCAATCTCTGCGGCGGCTTGTTCCCTGCTCTCGATATCGATCATATCCATCTGCGTCGAAGGGCCGCTCGCTACATGGACGTCTAGGGTTCCCTGCTCCCCATTCGTGAAGGTGTAGTCCATTATTGAAATGATTTGTTCGCGGATGTCTTTTTCAGACGCCTTGTCTTTGAGAAGATAGTTGAGGATGTTCTTCACCCGTAAGCGGGTCTTCTGAAGCCACAGGTCCTCAAGGAACATATAGAGCATTCCTTTCAGTTCCTGGGCGCGCTCGTTCGCAATAACGACTTCCCTCGCGGTCTTCTGTCCGCCGCTCTGTTGGCCCTGCTGGGCTTTGTCAATCGACAGGCTCTCGATCCCTTTGTCGAGGATTTGAAGAAAGGCGAAATCGCCGTTGTTCAAGGCGCGCGTTGGTTCAAGGCGTATCTGGCTCACGTCGGGAACGTAGTAGCGGTTGTTTCGTACCGTGAGGTAGTTGGTTTCAAAGTCGAGTACGTCCTTGTTTTGAAGGCCAATAAGCGTGCGGGGGTCGCTCGATTGGTAGAGGATGTCGGCGAGGGTGTTTGCCACGGTATTCTTCTGCTCTTGGTAGGCTTCAAGGATGCCAGGGAAGCTCATGCCCCAGAAGAAGTTAGGGTTCGCAAAGGGGTTCGATATGCTTTTTGCAAAAGGGTAGTACTTCTCGCTGCTGGTGGTCCATAAGAGGGGAGCTTGGAGCAGCGGTACGCCATTGCACCACACCTCATAGCTATCATCGGCTTTGGAGTAATAGCGGATTACCTCGTAGTCGTCTATGTCTTCAACCCGTGAGGCCCACTTGTCGTAATACAGGGTGTCGTTGCGTGAGCCAAACTCGCCACTAGATTTCTTGTCGAGCACGTACTTGTAGTTGGGGTACTTGGAAAACTCCGCTTCTAACTCAAACTTATGATAGTGCTGTACCCAAGCCAAATGCGGTTGGTCTTGAATGTCGCGCTTGTACATATCCCACCAGAAGAAATCTTGGGGATTGATTATTACCGAGTGGGGTTTGGAGTCGTAGCGGACGTACTTGGTTTCGGTTTCTACGTCGCCGGTTACGGAATCGAAAGATTTAACGACTTTCTGCTTCACACCCCCGGTCTTATAGCCCTCATACTCTATGAGGCCGCCGTGGGAGAGCATCATCCACACCTCCAAAAAGGAGTGCATGACTGGATTGCCGTCGTTAAAGGTCTGCTTGGTGATGTTCTTAAGAAGGTCGGCGTGTATCCAGCTCCGTATGCCGCCCTTATTCACCATTTCAAAGTGCATATCAGGGACTTTTAGGCCAACGCCCGTTGCCGTAGCGCGCATTTTGGCGAGGGTAATATTGTCGAGCATATTCGAGTTGCCCGTGATGAAAATCTTACCGTTTCGCTTTGCTATGTAGTTGGAACGTTCTGTAGTAATACTCCATACTCTGCCTGTGTATGTAATGGTGCTTACGTCATATCTTGGTTGTATATCCACCGAATCCTTGTAAGCAATGTTTGCATACTTTTCAGTGAAAGAACTTCTCAAACCAGACAAATGTATAAGTGTTTGAAACCACTCTAAGAAGTCGCTATCCGGCTTAGTAACCATGTGCCACTTACCGTCCGGCCGCCTTGAACCATCCCCATTACAAATACCTTCAATAAGGCGCTTCTTTTCACTTAACTTGAGCCTCAGAAGTACGTTTGTAGGCTTCCTATCAGGAATAAGGTCATATATCAACGACCCAACTTCACCACTCTTTGGAAAGTAAAAGCGATGTTCGTCAAGATGCCTTTTTCCCTCAAAGTATTTCTCACGCGACCACTCACGGTATTCAACACCCATCGAATCTAACAAATCTTTTAGTTTTTTTAGTGTGGCAGGTTTCGCTTGTGTGATGTACGCCCCACCATTCTTTGGCATACAACCATCGGTCAAGAACCAACCTATTAGTTCTGCAAAATCTTCGCCAATTGAAACGTCTCCATCGTATGTACCACTTGTCGGGATGCGGTAACTGGTCAATACATCAGGTATGTCTTCTGCTTTGATATAGCCGTATTCCCGATGATATTCTATTTCTCCATCATCTTCTATTGGACTACTTTTTTTGCTTGCCAAAACGCGATGGTTTGTTGTTAAAAGTTGGTCGGTTACTGCATTCTTTATGAGAACCGCGTCCGTGTCTTCAAGGCGATACTCGTGAGTCGCCAAAGCAACATCGTCAAGTATTGAGCCACTTTCTATATCGTAACTCAATACCGCACTCCCCTGCTCAATATCACCAATAGCCTTCCAGCCATCAAGGGTAAGGATTTCTGTGTCTTCACTCACACATTGCCACTCTTCCTTGCCCTGTTCACTGCGGCTCATGGTGTAGCCGTTCAGTATCTTCTCGCTGTCATCCAAATACTGGTTAAAGGAGCGCTTGCCGTTTGGTCCCGAGAAGTGTGGGTACGCGTGGTCCTTGAGCTGCATCATGTCAAGGAGGCGGCCGTAAATCACATGCCGACGTTCGGACTGTTCATTGGAAGGTACAAATAGTTTAGTGAATTCCATAAAATGCCATGTCAATTATACCATTTATTTTATCATGTAATTTTCATAAACTACTGCTTGAGCAGTTGTGTAATCTGCTCCTTCACATCCTTGGTGATTATTTTTTTCTTCACATAGTCGGCCCACAGTGCGTTGTATTCCTTGTCGGGTAGGTCTTTTATTTTTTCGTAGATGTACTGGGCACGGGCTTCAACGGGCGCGGTCTTGAGCTGCTTCTCAATGCCAACCAGTCCGAGTTCTTCTGCCTCACCAATGTCCTTCACTTTTTTGGCGAGTTCGGGGTTTTTTCCTACAAGGGCGTTCCACGCTTGTAGATACTCTTTGTCGGGAAGGTCTTTGATGGTACCCCAGGTTTTCTGGGCTTCCTGCTTTTCGTAGAAGCTGTCGCGGTTAGCTCCCTGCTCCAGGCCTTTGAGTTTCGCACTATCGCCCGTTCTCTTCCCCAACTCCTCTTGGTCACGCTCGCGATAGAAGCGGGAGACAAACGGAAACTCGTCGGCGGGCGGTACGTCCCCAGTTGCGGCTCCCCATAGGGTGTTAGCGGTGCGTGAGACAAAGCGTCCCGTCCCCCCAATCAACTGCTCAAAAGCGTAGTTGATGTCGGCCGGAGAAATAGCGATACCTGTTGCTTCTTGAAGTTTTTTCGTCCCCGCAATGGCGGCACGGCCCGTGGTGGTGTCGGACAGTGAATCAAAATACTTGATATCTTCTGGCGCGTCGGGGTTAAAGTCGGGTTTAATAGGAGAGCCACTCCACTTCTGATTTCTCCCGATTTCAACAGGAATGTCCAAGATGGTAGGGGTGACGGCGGAGACAACGTCAGTCCCGCCTATCGGGTTGTAGGCTTCTATGACGGAAGTAAAGAGGTCTCCAAACATCGTCTGCATATCAAAGTCCTCACCACTCGCTGCGTCGTAGGCGTAGTCAGCCATAACCTTGATGGGCTTTATTCCCCACGACACGGGAATAGAGATGTAACGGACAGGTTCTCCTTCTTCGGTGGGAAGCATTAAGATGAGACTATTTAATCTGTCCCATTTTGTTACTTTGTCCCGCCAATCAGGGTCTACGCGATCGTTCCACTGGTTCGTTGCGGCCACGGACCCGCCTACCACCACCAAGACGCTCCCCGCAACTTTCGGGTTCTTCATGGCGCGAATCATTTTGACTGATCCCTGGATAGATGCGTTGGAGAACATCCATAGGGCGTTGATAACCGGGCCACCCTTACCCATGCGGTTGAAGTTGATACTCGCCTCTTTGGCAAGAAAAGCTGCGCGTTCTTTGCTTAAGCCTTGGGAGAGTGCTTGTTTGTAAACGGAGAGGCGGGTGCTGTCCTCAAAGAGCGTATTCCAGTTGTCTACATAGCCTAAGAGTTTGCGAGCGGCTTGCCTCGGATTGCTCCTTGCCTCTTTAAAGAGTTTTTCTACGTTCATTTCAACCTTGGCACGGGTGGAGAGGGAAAATCCTCCTGTAGTGCCGCCGAGGTCTCGCATTTCGTTGTAGAGCCTGGCTCCAGGGGTGTCGGCTCCACGCGTCGAGTCCATGACCGCTTTCATACTAATAGGGTCTCTAAAAGTAATCTTGGCGGCTCCCATAAAACCGATGTCCTTCTGTGCAGCCATGTACACAGCGGTTTCTTGGAGGTCGCGCATCTTGTTGGGCAGGGCAAAGCCCGGTTCAAAACGGGTCATGAGCTGGGAGTAGAGGCGGGTAAACGCTCCTATGGCGTTTAAGAACGTACCGAGCTTCTCTCTTCCGACGCCCCTAAAAGCAATCGCAAGACGATCGTCGGTAAACTCAATCCACGTTCGTTCTCCGTTCTCAAACATCTGCAAGATTTTAGGGTCTTGCGTTTGCTCAATCAGGGGGCGGCCGTCATGGGTAGTTCCCACGGCACGGGGCTTACGGACGGTTATCAGGTGTCTCAAAGTATCTTGATTGTCGCGGACAAACTTGAGAGTGGCGAGGTCGACAATGTTTTTTTCAGCTCGGAGCGCTGCCTGCTCGTAGTTCATGAGAACGTTGGTGAGGATGTCGGCTACTTTCCTATCGCTGCCTTTCGCAGCCGTAATGCCCGTTGATGTAACGGCAAATCCTTTACCGGAAAGGATGGTTCCTACATCGTCCCCTTCAAAAATACGCTGCAAGGGGACATGATTTTTGTATTTGTATCGGAGGGTTTTAAACAGGTCGTCTCCAATCACACCGCTGTCGTGGAGCATGACCAACACCTCGCGGTTTAGTGCTAGGACTTTTTCGGCAATTACCTTCACCTCCGGTGAAGCCTTGGCGGTTATCTCTGCGGCCCGCGCAGTAGTCATACCCGCTGCGCCGTCGCTCAGGGCCTTGTTGCGCTCCGGCGCGTGGAGAGCTTGGAGATACTCGTTTACTTCGGAACGCGTGGCACCAACATCAACTTGTCGCGTGCGAGCAAGTTGAGTAATCTCGCTCGCAATCTCCTGGCTCTGGTCGTATCCCTTGCGAATAAGCGTGTCCACGCGGCCGTGATAGAGCGTTGCTTTCAAGTAGGGGTCGGATGCTTCGGACACCTTCAAGTCGGGGCTTGCAACCATCTTGCGAATACGCTCTTCCGTGCTTTGGAAGTATTCCGTGATGTTGGTAAGTCCCGTGCGGACGGTGTTGGTAAACCGCCTTGCTACTGAAGGATTTTTTGACGTTGCAATGACGCGGGATGTAACGGTATCAAACTTATGGTATACTTCCAGCAATGAACCATTTTCTTGGCTACGCGGCGTGGTTAGCGGTGATTGTGTTTCCGTTCCTGCCGGTGTTCGTGGTGTTGTATCTGTTGTCCTAGCCTCTCGGTCAAAAGGGGTGTTGAAGTCGTCTATTGCACCTTTTGATGTATCAGGTACGCTAGGAGATAATGAAACAGTATCTTGTTTGGGGGGTGCTTTTGTTGATGGTGGTGTTGCTGCTTCCGATGTTTTACTCTGCCCCAACTGGGGAGTATTCGCCCCACGAGTGGGCGGAACGCTAAAAGGGGGTTCGCCAGTTCGCGTACCTCTTGCCAATGGTGTTATATTTTCTCCCGCTCTTTCTAGTAACCTCACTCCGTGAAATCCTGCTTGTGGGTTCTTTGTACCAAAGATCGCGTCAGATCTTTTATTTGACCGCGTAATATCTGCTTCCATTGCAAGTCGTTCTAATTGAGAAAGGTTGGCAATATCTTTATTACGCCATTTCTCATAAATAGGATGAATCGCATCAACTATTTTTAGACTTTCAGGTGTGTGTAGTTGTATTTCTGCGAACCCAGCATTATTAGGCAGTTCAACAACTACATTTGAACCTCGGTATCCCCATGGAGATTTTTGTGCAAAGTAGTCCTTAACTTTGACAACGTTGAAAGAAGATTTTATGTCTTCAGATATTCGCGCTATATCACTCAATGGTTTTATAATGCGAGCACCCAATACATCATTTATCTCATCTATACTCCTGTTTTCTGATAAGGTGCGTTCAATTTTTCCCGTGAGTGAGCTTGATTTCTTAACCCTAACATCGGCATCATACCCCGTTGCCACCTTTATGTCGTTTTTGAACAGATCAAGATTCTCTTGCGCTATCCTACGAACCATGCTATTATAATCTGATATGGAAGAGAAGTTACTAAAATTTGAAGATGGTGTATATAAGGTTTTTTTCGCTGATCCAGCAACTCCTAATGTACCCACCTCGGTCGTCCGCGTTGATACGGGAGCTACCGTAGACGGGAAACTCTGGGCAACAATACTTTTTGAAGGTCTGCCAGCTTGAACTCTTGCCGCCTGATACTCTGCACGGAGTTGGGAGGTGGTTTTGATAGATTGGTGAGCTGATGAGGGCTTTACTCCTGTAGCTTGGGTAACCCACTGCTCCTCTGTCACACCCTTAGCTACAGCTTCTTTGGCAGAGGAGCCTGCTGTAGTTTCTGTAGCTAGCTCTTTAGCGATGGCAGAGGAGACAGGTTTCGTAGTGCGTTGCAGTGTGGTAGCGGCAGAAAGTGTATTTTCCACATCAGCGGTCTTGGTCGCCCGGGCAAGAAGTGGCGCATACTGCTTAATGACGTCCTCTTGAAATTTCACTTGGCGCATTAAGGTCGCGACGCCGGCTACGTCGTTTGTCTTTTTGAGGCGTGTCACCAATCCCGCCTTGCCGCCAAAGGGCGTCAGGTCGAGGGCGGTAATAGCGGCAACAGCTCCTGAGGCGAAAGGGCTGGCCAACAGGCGGGGAACGCCCTTCTTCTCAAGCCAATCGCTCACCTCAAGAGCAGGTTTGGAGAGAGAGCCTATCGGTTCCGAACCGAGAAAAATGCGGGCGGCTCCTTGAGGAGTTTTTATAGGGGCACTGCCGGTAAACGCTTCTTGGGCCGTTGCGGTAATGCTGGCTCCGGCTCGACCAGGAGCCTGAATGAGGGTCTTCGCTACCTGTCCGGCGAGCTGGACAGGGTTGATGTTCGACTGCTGCGGGGTTGAAGATTGCGTGCCGCCAAATCCTCCAAAGGTCGCTGAAGAATAATTCGGAGTCGTGAGGGTAGGTTTCGCTGAACCGCCACTACGAAACAGCTCTACAGGTTTGGCGGTGGGTTTAGAAGCGACCGCAGTTTGCTGAGGTCCTTTATCCCAGATAGAACCCTTTGTCTTTTTGGTATCCCAAAAACTCATAACAGGGCGTCGAGTTGTTGTCGTCGTGGGGCATTAAGGAGGCCTTGCTGTTCAAGCCCGGTGTTTCCATACAGGGCGTCGAGTTGTTGTTGTCGTGGGGCATTAAGGAGGCCTTGCTGTTCAAGTTTTCGTTTCTCAGTAGCAGAGTAGCCGCCCGATGCGGGTGCGGGTTCTTTACCCCACTTCACGCCGCGCTTTTTGAGTTCGGTACCAACCCACGTGTTCGCTGGGTTAATAAACTGCTCCGGGGGAAAATCTTTGGTGAAGTCTTCTAGTAATCCACCGTTCAGTCGCCACTGGTCCATAAGTTGGAGGTACACAGCGGGGTCTACAAAGCCGTCTTGACCCATCGCGTTTCCATACGGGGTACCACCATTGGACTTCCCGGTTTGTAGGATGGTGTACATTTCCTGCTTCTCATCGGCACTGATAGTGAGGCCACCGCTCGTCATCGGTTTTGCACTGGCGGGTGTAGAGACTGTGTTGGGGCCTGCGGCTGCGGCAAAGCGCTCGCCAATCATCTTGCCGGTTTCGTCATACTGGACTTCAAAGATATTTCCTTGACCGTCTTGCACAGTATCGTAGGTGTAGCCACCGCCATCTTTGGGTACCGTCGCAATCTTTTGCGCGCCCATGTAGCGGCCGGAAGCGTCGTATTGTATCTGATACATTTCATTGCCTATTTGTGTGGTTTGGTATTGCGGAGTGGCGGCTTCGATGGCGCGGTTAGTTAAATTGCTGGCCGTGCTATCAGAGGCGCGGTTCAAGTTAGACAGAATGCCATTGAAGTCAGACGCCATAAGGGTGCCTTGCTGGGGCATCATCATCTCCAAATTCCCTGCATTGCGCTTCTGCTTGGCCATGTTTGTTGCGGCGTCAACCGCATTGGCAAAGTCAAGTAATGAACCCCCTTGGCCTCCCGATTGCGTGGGCGGAAGGAAGGTCGACTGTGAGGCTCCAGGCGAGGGTGCAGGTTTAAAGCCGCCTAGACCAAAGCCCTGGGGGGCAGTGCTTGGTGTAGGACTCTGTGGAGCGCTCTGTGGAGCGCTAGAAACATTACTTGGAGCGGAAGTAGAGCCAGCTAGCTGCGAGCCAGACACTTGTTTACCCGTGCCGCTCTCAATATAAAACTTGTTCGGATCAAATCCGCTTGTTACCTGCCGTCCGGTTCCTGATTCAATATAGAAAACCATAAATTAAAAGACGTATGAGCTGGCAAATGATAAGGCGTCTTGGGCTTGGGCTCTTGGCAACTCACCACCAACTCCACCAACGAGGCCGTTGTACCCCAGTTCACCCATCGCAGAGGAGCCTAGTTTCTCCTCACCGCTGCGGAGAAGGTCTAACTTGCCACGGGAAGCGAGTTCCTGGAGGCGGGCTACTTCTAGGGCGGTATCGCGCTCGGCGGTAGTACGTTGCTGATTCATGTTCTCATTCTGGTACTGGAAGGAACGATTGGCGCTCTCGCGGATATCTCCGAAGGTGTCAGTCAGTATGCCTTCCTTCTTGGTGCGGATAGAGGAAGAGGTGAAGCCGCGTGCTGCCATGTCGTTTTGGAGCACGTTTAAATCTTGGCCGAACTGGCGCTCCAATCCCTTCAGTTCCTGAAGGTGTTGAAAGGAGAGTTGTTCGCCTGAGCGGGCTATGGTGTCCTGGATATCTTTGAGGCGGTTCGAGAGTGAGAGTTCATTAAAGGCGAGGTCGCCGTCCACATTCGACATGCCACGGGTAAGCGCGTCGGTAAGAAGTGCCCCCTGCGCCTTAAAGTAGGGATCAGAGTACGCGGTGCCGGCTTCTATCGCGGCCTTCACCTTGTCAGCTGTCGCTTGGTCGTTGGTACCTACCGCGTTATAGAGCGCAGTAATCGCCGACTTCTGATCGGCAGAAAGGTTCTGTGTACCCAGCCACTCGTTAAACTGCTGGTCGGTGAGTTGGTTGGCTTGCGTCGCGTCAGTCGGGGTGGTCGGGGTGGTCGGGGTGGTCGGTGTTGAAGAGGATGCTGTACTCCCAAGGGGTACCCAATTACCGTAGGTTCCGCTGGAGAAGGTTGCTATTCCTCCCCCATAACTTGTTCCGATGGCTGGTTCTCCGGTTACCGCTGTGCGAAGTCCAAATATGTAGTCGGGGTTGGTGGGACTCTGGTATACAGGTTGGCCAGAGATGGTACCAACGAGAGGATATCTAGTCTCCGTCCCGTCTTGGTTACCTGAAACGAATGTATTTCCTTCAACACGATTTGCCATATAAATATTATTTTGGCTTAATTATATCACCGTTTTTTTTGCTTTTCTCATCGATAATTCTTCCCGTAGCTGCTTCTAGGTGTTCTTTTTTTTGCGCCGCGGTTGGTGCGATGATATGTACTGCGTCTGCCATCGATTGAACCCACCTATCGAAATTTTCCTGTGAAGGAGTCTCAACATTATTAGTGTCAAAGTGAGCTTTCAAAAACGCTTCTTGCTCTGCTGTTATATTGATATTCATATATGCTATGCGTAAAAGTGCCAGACTTCTAAATATCCCTTGCCACCTGCGCCGCTTGAATGGGCGCCACTAGAACACCCCCCCCCACCACCGCCTCTCACTGAACCCGCAGTACCCGCTATATCGTCTTGACCTTGGCCACCATTCCCCCCGTCGATACTTGTACCCCCAGCGCCTTCAGAGCCGGTGTTATGAGCGGCGCCGCCACCCGCACCGCCTTTGAGGGCGTTGCCACCGGCATATGCGGTAGCGGTATTAGCCACGGCGCCACCACCAGCGCCGCTCAAATATCCGCTACCGCCCGTATTTCCTATAACGCGTGTGCCGTACACGGACATAGGTGGGACGGTTCCGCTCCCTGTGGTTCCGACCTGCGTACCACCTTCTCCAGTTGCGAATGGCGTTCCACCCTCACCCCCAGAATATGCCCAGTCATCTGTGGTATTAGATAAAATGTATCCACCGCCACCACCATAAGCCGAGAGAAGTGAACCGAATGTCGTAGTACCTCCAGCATTTCCGATATTGGTGTCTGTGGCGGCTGCTCCACCATTTCCAATCGTGACCGTCTCCGTTGCGCCAAGAGAAGCTGCCTCGAATGTCTTTTCCATATAGCAACCACCGCCACCCCCGGTAGCTCCGTGGTCGTCGTCGGATGCACCCGAACCGCCACCGCCCCACGCCTTCACAAGGATGTACGCTAATGCAGTTGGTTTCGTCCATGTTCCGCTTGAAGCAAACTCTTGGACGGTTGGGATTAGGACATTGTTAGAGTAGACGCTGAATGTACCCGCCGAGTTGTCCCATTTCGCATATTGCCCTGTTGCATCGTCGCCTAAAATGACGTCGCCAGAATCGGCGCCCGTCAAAACAATCTCGAAGATGACTGCACTCGCCGCGTTGATGCCCTGAAATGCCGTGGATGTCATGGCGAATCGCGCGCCCGATGAAGCGGTTTGAACAGTAGTTCCCGTTATCGTACCTGCCGTTATCGTTCCCATATCAGCGGCAATAGCGGAGAGTTGGGAGACGCTGATTTTTGTTGAAGTGATTGATGCGGCTGCGATGTTGCCCGCGACAACCGAGAGAGCACCAATGTTTGCACCGTCTACTAATGGTGTACCAGGACCGTAGGGAATAAAGCTAGCCGTAACGGTATTGTTCCGCGCCGTGCCGATGAGGCACTTGTTAGCGCCCATAGCGGTGGCGGCTGTTGTTGTCGTTTGGAGAACCGTTGAGGAAACAGCGGGGTCTACATACAAGTATGTTAGTGCCGCCATGTTGCCGGTGTTGCCACTTAGTATTGAAAAGGTGCGACTGTTTGAAAGAGTAATCGTGCCACTCGTCCACGCAATGGTGTCAGCGTCGGTAACAGAGAACACCATAGTCCAGGTCTTCTCTAAAAGAGAAATGTCTGTAGCGGTCGAGTTAGGAATGCTGGCAATTGGTGTTCCCGTAATTGCCCCGCCGGTAATAGTCAGACTAGAAGCGGTAACGGCACCCGCTTCGGTTACTCTAAAAGCCGATGTCGCTCTGTTTGCAAAGGTACCTCCCGCCCAAAAGCGCACATCATCGGAACCGGAGACGGTAGAAGCTAAGCCAAAACTGTCCCCGGCGTCTCTGATGTAATCAGTACCAATGGTAAAGCCGCCTATCGCCCCCGTGGTTGCGGTAAGGGAACCTGAAATGACGAGAGCAGTGCCGGTCCAGTTGAGGTAGGTAGAGCTGTCCCCGATGTAGAATTTTAGCAGTCCATCATCATCTATGCCGAGCCTATACCCGGCGGCAGTGTTATTAAAGCCAGTCTTCCCATTAAAGAGTGTGCCGGCCTGCTGTTCAATGTTTGAAATGAGCTGGCCGGATTGTAAGGACGAAGGTGTTAGACCGTCAAAGTACAGATTGCCAAAAGCCGCAGTCTCATTCCCGGAGAGCTGTTGCCCGATGCCTAGATCATCAACGCTGTAGGACAGTGTCCTCATACGGTGTAGTTGGCGCGGACATCGATGCTGGGGATTTCAATTTCTCTAAGGTAGGCTTGGGCATTGGTAGTTTCGCCCACAATCTCGATACTAATAGTGGTCGCGTCAATAGTCGTTCCCACACCAAGGAAGGTGAGAAGTTTCTTCCAGAGGGTGGAAGTGCCGACTGAGATAACGTCGCCGGTATCCTCATCCTTGAGGACGTTAATTCGGGTACTTTCGAGATTCTTTCCTCGTACATACAGTTTGTCGCTTATATTTTTAATCTGGTTGAACCCAAAATCCTGCCACTGGTCCCGCACCCGCCACTGAATAGCCGTGCCGTTGTCAGAGTACGTCGCCGCCTTATCAACCCTATAAATCGTGCCATCGTCATCGCCTCCTACCGTCGTGTTAATGCCACTCACAAGGTAGCTCGCAAAGACACTAAATTGAGTAGGGTAGCTCCGCACACTCCACTGCTGAAGGGTGCGGTTAAAATATAAAACCACATTGGTCCACGCTTCGCCGTCTACCGTCACATCCCCAATACTCCACGCAAAGCCTCGATCAGTGGCCCAGCCTGCAACGGCAGTGTCAGAGGTAATGGCGTCTACCCATTTCTTTATGGGCCGCGTGTTGTCGTGGCTAATAGGTATGGGTCGGCCGCCGTCAGTGAGGTAGAAGCCTTTGGCGTTTTCGTTCGATGCGGAGTAGAAGGCGACTAAACCGCCGCCCATTACGACACTTTCTTGAACGGGCGCGCCTAGCTGCACCAAGCTCTCTGGAAAGGCAGAGGAGCCGTTAAAGCGATTGAGGCTGCGCTCTTTGAAGATGAGCAGGTAGCCGGGAACTTTGGCGAGAGCCGTAATAGGTCCCCCGTTATTCTCCTTTTCGATGTCGATGTAATCTCCGGCCCACGCCACAGCGGCGCCGTCTGAAAGGCCAGAGTAATGCAAGCGTGAAGGATGGGTGCTGTCGCCAGCGGTGTACACGCGGTCAAGGAACTCGATCGCGAGGTCGCAGGTGTTTGAACCGGGGAGGTCGGCCAGGTCAAAAGCGCCGCCCGTGGTGATCCAGCTCGAACCATTCCATGCGCGTTCGGCATCCACACCATTAATGGCCAGCGTCTCTCCCAGGTAGGTCAAGAAGCGCATCTTGGTATTGGCGGTAAGACCCGTGACCACGTTCGTGGCCGCAGTGACGTTCATCACTTTTGAGGTCGCGCCACCTGAAGCATTCAGCGTAGCAAAGAGGATGTTGTTGGCGGCCGTGTCGGTGTCAATGTGCTGGTGCAGGCCGAGAATGGTCATGTTGTCCACTAGCTGCGCGCCGACAATCGCAGTGCCGAGGCGGGAGACGGCGGAGCCTATCTCCTGGTCGAATATCACGTTCATCCCCAGCTCCACCGCACCACGGGGAACAAGGTTCGGGTTGACGTTGTTTACCTGTCCCGAGGAGAAGTCGCTTTTATGGAAAGGTTCAAGGCGCATCTCATTGGTTGTTAGACTCGCTAAACGGTCCCCACGAGGCATGTGGGCTGTTCATTCGGTTAATGCGTGGCGGGCGTCTAAAGGAGTTTTCAGAGGGTGCGGTTCTAATCGCGTCGTTCAGGGCTTCTTTATAAAACAGGTAGAGCGGGTCTTCGACACTCAGGGCGCCATTATTGCGCGCAGCCATTTTAATGCGCCACTTGAGATACCATGAGGCCATGTCAAAACGCTTGTAATCGATGGTATCGCCATCGCTGTTCACGTCAGTCACGATGAGCGCGTAGTCAAGGTAGATGTTGAGGTTGTCGTAGCCACTGTCTGAGAGCGGGTAAAACTCCAAGACACCATCGCGCACCGTCGCAATTGACGGCGTGCCCTCCTCCTCGTTTTGCCACACGTTGGTATCTACTGGCACGGTGACTGTAACCGAACCAGTACCAGAAGCTGGGACGCCCGTTAGGACGCCAGCGGTCGCTGAGCGTGTAACGCCAGTGTAGGTAATGGTGTACTTCGTGCCAGAAATGTAGAAGCTCGCGGAGCCACTGTCGGCAAAGTCATAGGAGTTATCAATCTCCAGTGTAGTAGCGGTGGCAGAGGCTTGGGTAGTGACCTGTGTCGTCACAGCCCCTACCTGCTCCTCAAACTCCACAGGCTCTATAAGAGTGAGTTTCCTGTTGTCTCCTATCCGCACTGCCAATATTGAACGGTTGGTTTCGGTATCGTACGCATTGGTGGGCATTGTGACCGTGTTGATGCCACGAGTGGTTTGCCCCGCAATGTAGTTGTATTCAAACAGCCCAGGCCAGCGAACGAGTTTCCCCTGCACCATTTTGAGGCATTCATTAATCCAGGCATAGCACTTGGCGCGGGTAATGAGGTCGCCTAGGGTAACCCCCACATCAGTCACCGCTTGATCTATCAGGTAGCCCACAGTGTTGGTAGCCCAACCCCCGTAGACCAGGGCATCTGTGTAGTCAGAGAAATCAGACGTGATGCTGTCCTTGTAGCGGGCAAAGTAGTAGCCGCTGGTGTGCTCCGAGCTTTGCATCTTCTGCACAATCGCTGTGGCATCGATAGCAATCAGACCAGAGCCTAAACCAGAAGGCGGATTGAAGTTCGCGGTGGTTGCGACCGTCAGGACCGTCTTGCTTCCTGCGGCAGTCGTGGCGCGGGAGAGTTCGACTTGATTGTAGACAATCGCTCGAACCTTGCTTCCCACGGGATGGGTTTTAACCAGTGCGCCGGTTAAGGTGATGGTCGTTCCCGTAGGGGTAGTCGTGGCGTGGGTCAGCACGATCTCAGCGTTTTCACTCCCCAAGTCTTCAATGAGAAGAATTTGATTGATGTTGAATCCGATGATGTTTTTGACGGTGAGGGTGGTTGAGGCACCGCCCGAGGTCTCTGCGGTGAGGTACGTCTCCGCCACCGCACCAGTTTGAAGCTGAAAGTTATCCAGCGAGAAGGTGTTGTTGCGATGTTGGAGTAGGGGCGTCATGTTAAAAGAAGATTGAAATTAGATAGCCTGCTAATGTACTTATCGCTGTTGCGCCGCCCGCGAACACCCACTGCCTGGCTTCGATCGCCCGAATACGGCCTTCATGGTCCATGGCTCTGTTCTCAACCGCGAGCTTTAAGGAACCCACTCGCTCGTTCAACACCACAAGCAGGTCATGGTCGGTCGAGTACTTGGCCAGCTCCGCTTGGGTTTCACTCATAGTGGTGTTAGAAGTCGGCAGTAGCCGTACAGGTGTGGTCTCCGTCAGTTGTTTCAACAACGATACAGCGGACCGCGTAGAAGGTGTCTTTTAACACGTCCATCGTGGTAATCGTGGTGCTGGTTGCCGCGCTAATCGTCACCGTCGTGGTGCCAGTCTGCGCCGCGTCGTTTTGAATGAGTTTGTTGTAGTCGTACCAATTCGTTCCGTCAGGCGTAACTTCCACCTCAAAGCGCGAGCGACCTGTGTTTGCACCAGTCGAACCCCCGCGCGACATGTAGAAGGTAACGTGCTTTGCGCCTGCTATCTGGAAGTAGCCTCCCCCATCAGTGAGGGTGGTTGAGGTAGCAGATGTTGTGGTAGCGGAGAAGAAGCTGAAGTTTTGGTAGGTGTACGCGGTTTGGGTAGGAAGTTTAAGGGTGGTGGCACTAAACAGCGGTGCAACGAACATATACGCAAAAATACCTAGGAACGCGATTGTTAGTGCGTAAATAATTGCTTTCATAGTTTGTAATTAGTTTTTAATGTAGCGCCCACATCCCAGCGCCTCTCGGGCGCTGAGGGTAGGCACTAGTTGTCGATGTACATAACGTTAGTCGTCGAAGCAATACCAGTCGCAGACAAGTTTCTTGCCGCACCAGGATTGAAGACGAGCACCGTGATGAAACCGGCAGTCGTTGACGGTGCTGCGTACTGGATGGTGAACATATTGTCGTACAGAACCGCCGTCGTAGTGGCGAACATGGCGTCAGTTACAACGTCAGTCGACGTTACGCCGGTGAAGGCGCAATCGTAAGCCTTGGTTGTTGATGCCGCGTGGGCGACCGTACCAACAATGAGTGTGCACTGTCCCGCCTTCAACTCAGCAATCTCTGAACCGTTTGCGCCAATCTTTATTGGTCCGCTAAGGCGGGAGAGCTGTGATGATGGGCTTGCGCCGAGGCCGTCTTGCTGTGGAGCGGGAGCCATGAGCATATAGCCCACAACGCCGACTACAAGTCCGAGAACAAGAGCGATGATGAGTTTGTAGTTAGTCATATCTTTTTCTTGCTCTTCCCCGTCTTCGTAGCCCCGAAGGTTGCGCCGTTGTCTTTGACAGCAGCTACCGCTTCGTCAGTTACCTCCTTCAAGCTTTTAGGCTTGAACTCGGCTTCCTTGGCTTTGTCGTAGGCTTCCAGCGTCACAACGCCGTTCAACACAAAGTTGGCGGCACTCATGCGGTGTAAGCCTCGCTCATTCATGAGGGCAAGGATCGCCTGGTGTTCCTCGTCGGTCCAAGGAACATTGGGAGCCTTCGCTCGCCCCTGTGAAATAAGCTTTTCCCAATTGAGAGACATAAGGATTTAAGCTGTTAATTGATAATGACTATTAGTTTACGCCAGTTGAACCGCGAATGTATGCCGCCCAGCCAATGCCGAGGGTGTAATACGCATCTACTGGATACATCCAGTCGAGGGTATCATCCACTTCTTTGGACGAGTGCATCATTGGCTTCTGTGCAAACGGTGCTTTGAGAGACTTCTTGACGTGCTTCGAGTCTGCCATGAACCAATACGCCTTCGTATCAGTACCATCACCGCGAAGGTCGAGGCGAGGCCAGATCGTAATTTTTGTTACAGCGGCTTTTAGCGGGTTGATATCTACGTTCGGGGTATTTGCTACACCGGACGAGTAGACCAAGCGCTGTGCCAAGTCTGCATTGGTTGCGCCGACAATAAGGTTGTCGAGATTGATAGGGCGGTTAATGCCGGATGCGTCTTTGTAGAGCATCGCGTCAGTGCGGGCCTGGACAATCGGATCACGGTCAAGTGCTGGGTTTGCCGTAGTTGCTGCGTTCCTGATGAGGTTGCGGTACGTCGAAGCGGTGCCGTTGTAGGTGTGTGAGGCTGAGAACAGCACCACGCCATCTACTGACGTATTTGCCTGCGCGTCGCCGAAGATATCGGTGTAGCTGGTGCCGGAGAAGCCGTTAAGCAGAATGTCCGCCATCGTTTGGTCGATGCGGTTAAATGCGTAATCAACTTCATCACGAACCAAGCTCTCCATAACGTCGTAGCGCTCGAAGAGGCGTAGGTCTTTGGTAATTGCCACACGGGAGCCGTAGCGCTTCTGGGTCCAGTTTGCGCTGTCACCCTCTTGTGAGGAAACGACGGGAAGCTGTTGCCCTTCAGCGAGGCGGGAGAAACCACCACCAGCACCATTGACGTGGAGGAAGTTGTAAACCTGCCAGTCGGTGTCGATAACATCGAACACCTGCTTTCCAATCCACTCTGCCATTGAAACCGACGCTGCTTCGTTAAAAGCCTCGTTGAGTTTCCCGGTCAGGGTTGAAAAGTCTGTTGAGGTATATGCCATGAATGAGTAATTTTAAGAGATAAGAATAGAACCGAGACTATGATTCGTTTGCGTGCATGAAGTGGCCAAGAATCTTCTTGTTGGCAACCGGACCTTCAATCTTTTCAATGATGAAGAGGTCGTCAGTAGAAGCATCAGGGTTCAAAGTGCCTACAGCTGCCCAATCGCACAACGTACCAACGTCAGTTTGAGCTGGGTTAGCATCGGTGTCGCAAATGAAGCGGGTGTTCTGCGTAGGCCAACATGCAAGCAGGGTACCACCATCAGTACCGGTAGAGGTTTTGGTCTCTGCCGCAATGAAGTTGATGTCTACTGCGTGCGAAGTAGCGGTGATGGTGATAAAACCTGCACCGTCGTCCTTCAGCATGTCACCCTTGGTGAAGGTGATGCTGGCTTTGGCGGGCAGAAGTACAACCTTTCCTACTTCGTTGTTATAAGGTAAACAAGCCATTGTGCTTTATTACTAATTGGTAATAAGCGGCTGTCGTATGTAAAGCTATTTCTTCTCTTGGTACCAACTCTCGGGGCCTTTCGGCTTGCCGAAACGAGGGTCTTCAGTCGGTGCAGCGTTTGCCGCTACCGTCTGGGAACCTCCTTTGATGCCAGCATCTGTTGCCAGAGCCGCACCGGGATCGCCTGCTTTCGCAGGGTTCTCCGCAAGATAGGTCGTGTATGCCACGGTCATTGCTTTTGCAATATCATCAGGACTTGTAGCACCGTGGTACTTCACCGGAACGTAGTCCTGGAGCACCTTCCAGTTAGCGCGGATGTCCTCACTAACACGGTTCTTCGCCTCCTGCGTATTTTGCACCAGCAGGTCTTGCTTGGTAACAGGCTTATGTAAAGGGTCTGTAGGCGCGAGGTTGGTTTTTAACTCGTCTCGTTCCTCCTTAACTCTCTTGTAGGCCACTCCTCGGCTCTTTGCGATTTTACGCAATTCGTCGGGGTCAGAGATAGCGTCCAATGGATCGCCGCTCTCCGTTGAAGTCGTTTTGACTTCTTCGGTCTGTCCCCCTTCTGGCACCTCGGGAGCGTCGGTGATAATTTCGTCTTCCATTTCAGGTGAAGCGTTACCTGTTAATTCACACAGTTGGACGAGCTGTGCGACCTCGTTACCTTAATTGTACACCATATCTTCACTAAGCTCTGTCAACAGATGTGTGTACAACGGCTTTTTTGCGCGCCAGTTCCGTTTGTTTGTTCTCATAGCAGGCTTTAGCTAAGTTAGTGAGGTTCATCAATTCCTGAAGTTGACCGAACCCAAGGAGATAATCATCTCGTGAGACAGGTTTTGCACCAATGCCGCGCGATAGATACTCCTGGAGTTTGCGCTCTCTCCCTGAGAGGTACTGCCTGAAGCCCTCACGCATATAGCTTTCTGCCAGCCAGTCTTCAGTTCTCTTGTCAGGCGTCGGCGCACTTGGGATGTCGGTGAGCCGGATGAGAAGTGTAATGAGAAAACGCGTCATTGGAGTTTGGCAACGATGGCTCCCGCATTCACCAGCACATAGTCCTCCCACTCATCTACGTCATGGGGGTTAAAAATCACCAGTTCTCCTTTCTTTAAACCTTCGACCTTAGAACCCATGGAAACCACTTCGCCTTGTTTAAATACGGTTTTGGCTCCTGAGCGCATAATGTCTCCCACACCAATTATCCCAATCTTATCCGCCTGCATCTCAAGGGCAGACTTCATAGGCTTAAGGCAGACCATAGGACCGTAGGCTTGAAGTTTCATTTCTGTAGGGGAACGGTAGCGAGTAAGGCTTCGATCTTTGTGGGGCTGGGCTGTAAGACCGCAATAAGGGTCATGCCCGTCTCTTCCTCCAGTTTCTTAAAGCCCTCACGAAACTGCTCAATCTTCTTCTGTATGGCTTCCTTCTGCTGCGCCTCGGTTAGCTCAATCATTGTACAAATAGTCGCTTAGATGCCCCTGATAAACTCTTCTTGCGCTTCATGGCTAAGTCAAACTCTGCTTTGGCGATGTCCGCTCTGCTCTTCGCGGGCCGTGGGCGGCTCATTACTCCATAGCGTAGCATGTCGCCGGCATGGTCCTCACCATCGCTGTCCACATCCTCTGGGTTATGCTCGTCATGAATGAGGGCGGGGAAGGTCCGCAGAAACTCGGGGCAGGTCGAGAAGGCTTGGAACCTTGCGGTGAGCGCTTTCTGCTGCCCTAGGAAGGGCCGGAGCCACTCCCGCACCTCCTGCCAGCCTAGTACGCGGCTGTTGTCCCCTTTGACCATCCAGGGACTCTTCTGACTGGTTTCCTTGCGCCTTCGCTCATACACCTCCGCGCCTGATAGGTTGTCATCGCGCTCGCCCTTCTTGCTCCACAGGGCAGGGTCCCACACTTCGTATTCAATCTTCTCGCTAGGCGAGGTAAGTGCCGAGACTTCTTCAGCGAGCTGGGTGTAGGTCATGCCCGCTCGATACAGCTCTCGGTACAGGTACAGCGCGCCGTCGGGGTCCATGGCGAACCAGCCAACGGAACTCGGTGCGGCGTGACCGTAGTCTCCAGCAATGAACTTGCGCCAGTCCTCGGGAATCTGAAACGGGGCGCAGACGTGTATCTCTTTGCGCCACTCGGTGAAGTACTGGCCTTTGAAGATATCCCAGTCGCCTTCAAGGTAGGCGCGTCTCTTATCAGCGGGCAAGCTCTCTAGCTGTTTTAAGTAGCTCTTATCAATATGCGGGTTGTCTTGTGCAAGCGCGCGGATGTACACAAACTGGTCAGGCTCCGTCTCCTGTTCTTCAAATATCCTATCTAACCAACGCTTCTTTACCCATGAATTACCGCTCAAGTAGATGGTGCCGTTCTGTCTGAGATAGAAGCGATGGATGTTCTTAATGCCGAGGCAGTAGACCATCCCTTTAAAGGGTGTGCGACGCACCCTGGCACGTTCTATCCATCCAATCTTATCAAGCTTAAGCGATACATCGTAACTCAAGCCCTTCCGATTCTTGCGCTGGCGAGAAGAAACGTAGGTTCGCAACTCCAATTTGTGTGCAATCTCCTGTACATCATCAGCAAGACGTTTTGAAATGGTGTAATAGTGCATCCCGTGGCCGTCACCAAGAAACAAGGTTTCCATGAAAAGGGCGAGTTGGCGCGGGTTAGCATTGCAAATCTCACGCGGTACAAATTTGTCTCGGCACTTACCGAACTGTGTGAGGTAGGTTGACCAATGTGGCGAGTGGACCACAAACTCCGTAGCGGTCTCGGTGTAAGTAAAGCCTATACGCGATAGGAGCTGCCGTATGCGGTCACGGTTCGCTACCTTCATTTGGGAAATTGAGAAGAGTTTGCGTCCCACGTCGCATCTAGCAGAACCTTCCGAGAGGAACCACCCCATTAACTCAGCGTAATCGTCGCCACGGATTGTAGTAGGTTGGGGTATCTTGACCTTCCGTGTCTCAATCTCAGGTACCGAGAATGTCTTTATTTCCTCTCCAACCCACTGCCCTAAGAGGGGGAGTCGCGTGACGGACGGTAAGTCTTGAACCTCGCGTAGTTGTGGTTCGTGGAATGTGCGTCCACTCATCGTCTTGGTCTCAGTGCAAACCGCAATCTTGTGGTTGGGTGTACAAGAGAACCGCGCCGACCAGTTGTCGCTCTCGTACAGCTCACCATCGAATGGTTCCGCAATCACCTGCGCAACGGGCACAAAACCTTGCGTGCCGTCATCTTGGAGAGTGAGTACTTTATCGCCTACGCGGACATCTTTTATGAGTTTCCAGCCACTCTCGGTTAATACATCCCCGAAAGGGACACAGTGACCGATACCACCGGGATTAGTGGCGCCAAGAAACCTAATGTCAGTGATACCAGGCCAGCGTAAACGATTGCGGAGATCATCAAAAACGTCCTCAGTGTTTTTGGTAAGCTCATCCACTGCGATAGCGGCGAATTCAGCGGATTGACCACTTACAGAGATTCTATTGTTGTAACGAATGAATACTGTGTGATTTGGAGAAACAGTTACACAGTGTACTTTTCCTTTATACTTTGTCCGTACAAGATTTTTTCTGTTTATTCTAGCTTCGGTTCGGTTTCGTATACCAAGATGCCAGCACGGCTTAGCGTTTTCAAACCTTTGTCTTTCGTGATTCGTTGGAATTACAGTTGGTGTTTTGCCCATCTTAAGCGCAAGTTCAGAAACGTCATCAATTAGTTGTTTGGATATTGAAATGAAGCGTGTATATCCATTTTTGTATACACTTCCATCTCCTTCAATAAGAGACGTATAAAGTGGTTCTAAAGTATGTGGTGCCAATTTAAGAAGTTCTCTCGGAATGAATTTGTCTTGGCTAAGACCAAACTGCGACAAGTACTCAAACATAGACTTTCCATAAAGACGATAACCACTATCTTCTTCATAAACTGGATAACCAAGAGCTTCAATGGCTTTTTTGATTTTAGGTCTGTGTTGCTCTTTAGTCTGAGAAATTTTAATCTCGTATCTTTTCCTGTCTCCAAGAGAGCCTTCTGATAAAAACCAACCTAGAAAGTAAAGCCAGTCTGCCATGCTGAAGACTGTTGGTTTCTTGTCTCTGTGTAGCTCTGCATTTGGTATCTCAAATGTCTTTTGTTCAACGCCGTCCCACACTCCGTTAGTTGGAACATAAAATTCACTTGGAAGTGAATCAGCCCGTGTAAGCGTATACCCATTCTTTCTCCGTGTCCTTGCGGGAACATTGTGATTGGGAGTTACTGAAAAAGCCACCAATGATTTATTATTCGGTGTTTCAACAAGCTCTCCGTCAAAATCAAATGACCATGTTTTTTCAACTGGTTGATAAGTAACTTCCTGTGTCAGTGTATCAAGTGTAGGGACAAATTCTCCAATTTTTACATGCTCCGCCTGTTTAAAGCCTTCCTCAGTTAAAATCTCTGTTCCTGTTTTAAAGCATTGGTATTTAGAAGGGTCGTCTAAGTTTCGAAACTTAATAACACCGCCGCCATACTCTTCAGCAAGGATGTAACATCTACCGTGTTGGGCGTGGTCGCCGTGTAAGGTTCCAAGCCACGAAGGAAATTCCGAACCAATCTTTGAGAGCTGGCGGTCCTTAAGGGTAGGGTAGTCCTCACAAAAAAGCCCAACTTCGACACTTCGATGTCCAGCGCTTGCCCATTTGATGAGAAGGCATACAAGCATCCATCGGAGCCAGTAACTTTTACCCCCTGCCATCGCTCCGCCATAGAGCGTGTAGCGGTGTCTAAGCGCTTCTTTCCTAGCTTCCTCCTGCTTCGGGGAGAAGTGCGTGAGGTCATTGAGTTTTACTGTCTCCCTCGTCATCTATTGCGGTGATTAATAGCGGTTTCCCGCCGCTCGTAAGGTCTACTGATTGCTGCGCTTTACCAAACAGATGGTCGCCCATCCATACCATGAGCTTGTCGCTCTCCTTGTAATTATCTATGAGAAAGTCAGTAAACTCCGTGATGTAATGATCCTCCTGCTTTTTTCCTTCAGCTTTAGCTTTTTTCCGTAGCAACTGCTGAAGGTCTAGGAGTTCGCTCCCTTTCGGTCTACCACTCGGATTGCCGCTTTCACCTTTCTTAAACGCCATTGTTTGTAGTTGTTAGCAACATTCATTGTACAACAAAAAACCGCTTTGTTAAGGGCGGTCTGTTGATACGGACAGGTTCGTTATACCCTCCTGTAGTCGTTATAGATATTGTATTTGGTGTTGAAGTCATCTGCGAGGGCGGAATGAAGAGCCACGGCGTTTCGTATCTCATCAGGGGGCACGTCCTGCTTAATGAGGCGCAGCACCATTTTAGAGGCTCGGTTAAGCCCTATTCTGTCGTTCTTTTGTCGCTCCTGTAGTCGTTTGTGTAAGTTGTCCATGTCCTAGATAATCCACACATTGAAGAGACTAACTGTTAAACGCACTACTTCGACCAGCATGCTTCGGATGAGTACCAAGGTTCGGTGCCGTGATTGAGGTAAATCCACTTCGCCATCTTTTCGTTGTCGGCCTCTTTGGTGAGGTCAAGACCAAGTTCGGTGGCCTGCGCGAACCAAACCGTGTTGATCTGATATTTGCCAACGTCCACGGTGCCATTCGTGTTGGCATTGAAGATCACCTGGCCGCTCTTGCTCCAGTGCTGGCTACCGCTCTCGCACTTCGCGATGCGATCGAGCACAGGGTAGGCGGGGTCCACAGGGACCTTCACCTCGTTCGTAGCGTAGACCGTGTACGGGAAGAACGTGGAGCCGATCCAGGCTGCGCTGTAGAGCGCGAGCCCGGCGAGAGTGATAATGAGCACGCGGTGAACGAAACGACGAACGGCTGCTTTGAAGGAGTCGAACCGGCCATTGATGCGGCGACCCATGTAAAATAATTTCATAATTCATTGCGCTAGTTAATAACTTGCGCCCTGTACTACTATGTTATCGTGTATAGGGATTTTGTCAACTAGTCAGCCTGTGGATAGCGGAGTGGCTTTGTTAAGCCGTTTCTTGGCTCTTTTTCGTCTTAAGGCATCCGCGAGTTGCGATTTCCGGCGCCTGACTGCTTCTTCGTATCCTTTGGGATTCATGAAATTACTTGCTTATCCCGCTCGGGATACAGCGCTTCGAATAGCTTCCATTTTAGCATCCATTCCGGAGTGCGGAAGCCTTTCACCTCAGTCCACATCTCATTGTCGTTCTTGTCGGTCTCAACAAAGTCGATGGTGTAAACGCAAATTTTTTGGCCATTGACCCGCAGTTCAATAGGTACCTGGCGTCGCCAACTCTTTAACTCACCTGCTCGAATGCGAAGGTCAAGCTCCCTGGCGTAGTTGGCCTCCTTGATGGAGTGATAAGAATGGCCGTTGTAGAGTGTGGTCTGGTTTTTGAACTTACTCCCGCGACGTTGAACATACATATTTCCATAGTACCAAAGAAAAACAGGCGCAAGAGTGGCGCATGAGAGGCGCCTGTTGATAGTCATTGGATTGGCCGCAGGAGCGATTTGCGCCAGCTCGTGGGGTGGAAGTACCCGATCGCGGCTCGCAGGCTTCCTGGAGGCTTCTAGGCCCTCTAGCGGGGCTGTGGGGCAAGACCGATGGCGCACAAAAAACCGAAAGAGGTGGGTTTTAGTCACTTCGCAGTCAACCTTCAAAAAAAAGCTACCCGTTTATAGGGTAGCAGTTAGGGAGGGCTATGCCTCCGTCAGGGTGAGCTGTTCGCGGCCCATGATGCCGTAGATGGGCATATCCTCCATGCCGTCGATGTGAAAACGGATGAAGATGGTGGGGCCAAGGGTGGAGTCGGTGAAGAGGGAGCCAGGCACCATCTCGTCGATGATGGCGAGCATGCCGAGTTCCATCGTGTTGAAGGCCATGCACTTGCCCTCTTCCTTGAGCTGAAGGTAGCGCGTTTTGCCGTCGCCGTTGTGAGCGAGGGCGTAGGCGCGGACTTCCATCAGGTCCTCGAGGCCCATGCACACTGAAGTGTCCAGGTGGACGACTTCACCAATCTTCACGGGTTCAGCGGCGCTCGCGGGGAGCTTGGTTGCGAGAGCGGCCATGATAGCGCTGGCGAGAACGACGCTCGCTAGGAGAGTAGAATTGCGCATAGCTGTTCTCCTTCGGTTTGTCGTGGTTGAAGTTCCACCTGCAGGTGGCGTCGCAGAACGGGCCGTTGACCGGCGCTCCTTCTGGTATTTCCTCTTTGCAGTGTAAGCAAATTCGCACAGCCTCCTCCCTTGTTAAGTGCGTCTGGTACTAATTGTACCGCGCACCTGTAGAAGGGATGAGAGCTACAGCTATGAAAGGGGGATAACTAACTGCAAATGCTTATGTGGATTGCTTAACTTCTTTTTCGGCCGCACAGCTCAGACACTCAGTGAAGCCCATTTTAGTAATCTTGCACCGGACGAATCCGTAGAACCGATCACACGTTGGGCATACATCATCGGTTTGCATGATAGTGGTCTTTGTCTAAGACACGCTCGATGAAACTCATCGCAGACTGCCTTGCGACTATGTGAATAGGGGTAATTTCCTTTTCGATGGGTGCAGGAGTGCCTTCACGCAAAGTGAGAAAATCTTTGTAACAGGTGGGGTTGGCATACGCGTGGCGGGGATATTCCTTGAAGTAGGCAAGTTGCCGTTTCTGGAATTCTTCACGCTTATCGGCCGGAATGCGGCGCTCGCCGCTGTGTATCCACCACATCATGTCAGCGATGCCGAGTTCTTTTGATTTCTCTTCGGCGGGAAGATTGGCCAGCTTGAAGCGAGCCCCTTCGTAGTCTCGATCCTCCTGTGCCATGTCTGCGACATTTTTTTGGCGCTCTTCGTCAGAGTGTCCTGGCGGTCTATGACCGCGCTGAACCGATTTAATGGAGCTTGAGAGTACCGCGTGGCCGTCCTCAAGCTCCACCTTGGTCGGCATGGTGTTGTTCATCCAGTCCTGATACAGACCCGCTCCCGTTACCTCATCCACATAGGCGGCTTCAGATACCCCTTTGAACGTGATTTTATACATGTTTCTTTTTGGCGTAGCTTTTAAAGGTTGGGGCGTCAGCTTTCTTTCGCGCGATTTGGGAAAGTACGATGCCGAAGTCTACGCCCTTTTCGGACCAGTACTCATCGGTCTCTAACCGCTCCCAACACTGACGCACCTGCTCTGTTGTGTAGGAGGCGTCGAATATCAGTTTAAGCATTTTTGCCTGTTTACCCCAATTGGGGAATTTCTTGCCGGTACGCGTTTCAGCCCATGTAATCAACTCAGCAACGGGGCGGGAAGCCTTCTTTTCAGCGATTTTTTCGCCGCTCTCGGCATCAATCACTTCCTCGAATGCGTCTGAGGATAGGTCTTCGCGGTATTTTCCCATTTTGTTTCTTTTCACAGGTCTGGTCGCTTTAGCGACTGGATAAGTATTAATATTATCTACTCTACTCTCCTCTACTCTACTCTTATCTAGCGTTACGGTCGTTGTAACGGCAGCAACGGGCGCTTTACGCTTCCGGTAGCGTTTTTGCCTTTCAGCGTTTGATAGAGCCATATTCTGGCGCTCGACAAATCGGTTGACTACAATGTCCATAATGTCAGGAGCGTCTGATTGCCGCCGCGTAGTAATCACCCCCGCCGCCTCGAACCGCGCTATACACCCTTGAGCGTTCTCGCACGGGGACACGTCATTAAAGTAGTCATTTGGTATGTTGGCGAGTGCAATAAGATCGTTCTCGCCCACGGAAAAAACTGTCCCCCTTTCCCTAGAAGACGACGCCAAACAAAGAAGCGTTAGATAAATAAGCCTATCCTCAATACCCAAACGACGAACTTTAACGTCAATTAACCAGTCATTCGCATAGAATTTGAACCAGTCCATATACAAAGTAATTATGTTAGTAATGAAGTCTTTGAATTGGAGCACGAAACGAACCAAAGCCCCCTCATTTAAGAGAGTGGCTCGTGTTCGGAAAGCGGACGCCTATGATGGCGCGAGAACTAACCTCGATTAGGCTAACTTTCGTACCATCACAGATATGTAGGCTGATTACCATCATAATTGTTCGCTTTCGACGAACATAGTAATCATACTAGCTGGGGAAAAATCGCGCAAGTGGAGTTATCTACAGCCACTGCGCCCCGAGGTATTTAACTGGTCTAACTCTCTTTGTTCAAATCGGAGCTGGGACATGGGACAAGGCATACTTACTTTTTCCGCTTTAAATAACGCTATTTTTGGCGGTCAGGGAAATTGAGGGACATTTGTCGGGAAATGCCGGGACGTACTTACGGTTTGTGAAAAGTGTGTTGCAATTCACATCTCTCTGAGACGTACAACGACCCCTTTTCCTTTGGGTATTATCTCGACTAATTTTGAGAGCAAGAGGTTCCTTGAAATGAGTTTTTTTACCGTATCTTCCTTCCTTCCGGTCATTTCAGCCAATTGCTTATAGGTAAGCTCTTTATGCTTCTCTAGGGCGTTTACCACAGCGTCAGAGGGGTTTGTTTTTGCCTTTTGTTCCAGCTTAGTATCCGGGGCCATATGCATACCATCCCCCCACTTACACGTATTAATGACGTATTCCTGAAACTGCCGAGGCAGCGCTAAAAACTCTCGTTGAATGCCTAGAACGATATTGGAGCTTTTCAAGTTTTGGTGCTTGGGAAAGTTAGGCAGCACCACATAAGACTCAACATAAAAGGCTTTCGGCTCTAGTTTGCCCAACATTGCCTGTTCCAAGTCGCCCTTATCAATACCACTTTCCGCTGCCATTAGGTCCAACGGAAGTTCGTAGATACCCGATATTGTTGTGTGTTCGTTGGTTAAAAGGTAGAGAAAGAGATAGCGCTCAAGCGCGTTTAGCTTCCTAACCCAGCCGTCGCTCCAAAACTTCGTATTAATCATTCGGTGTTTCATACAAACTATAAAAGCGACACGTTGCTTCTGGTCAACGCGCCGCTATCACAATTTATAAAATGCCAGAAGTACATACATAAATAATAGCACGGGTTACGCAAGCTTGCTACGCACACCCTACATAGCGGGCCATAGCCCTCCCACGGGTATGGTAGGGTAAAGCAGTTAGTACTCCGTTCTTGAGAGTGGCGGCTCCAACACCTAGGAAAGGTTGGGGCCGCTTTTTTCACATTTACCACAGGTGCAATCCCGAAGCACATTGGCATCGTCATAATAACTTTGGCATTTGTATTGTTCTTGTGTCATATTCTATTTTTTTACTGTTAATTTGTCTTGGAGGGAGGCGAGGAGTTTGCCAAATGATTCTCTACAGCCCCACAATCCGGCATCATTCCCCTCTATAAGCTTCTCTATCACCGCCCTCACACTCTCTCTTTCTTCTGCTACTACCTCCTCTAGTGCTTGGCGTAGTATGTTTTCTAACTTAGATGTTTCTTCACCTAAATCTTGTGGATGTATTTTCCTAGTAAGACTGACGACTTTTGCCTCTATGTATTCTTTGTTCATATCTTTATTATTTATCTGTTAATTTGTCTTGGAGGGAGAGGATATAATATTCTCTTTTGGAATTACAATTACTCTGCGAAACTCATCATCAACCAAATCGCCAGCTAATACTATTTTGGTTTTGTCCTCTCTAATAACAAACCCTACACTGGAAATAACAGCAACTTCAAACTCCTCATCTTTGTCACATTGAGTGATGAACATATTACTATCCCTCCAAGTTATTATTCTTGATTTCATCTTATTCTTTAGGTAGGGAGGATCTGCCTCCTTTCTTTCCATTTTCACGACTAGATTTTGCTTTTTTTGTGGTTTTAATTGAACCCATTGATACTGCTTTTCTATTTTTTTTACTGCAAATGTGCTTTACCCATTGATGATTTGGATAATGGCTATCGTGTGTGAAGTCAAATTCCAATTCCCCACTAGCACCATTACCAGCTTTAACTATTAAAGTTCCCTTAGTGCCGTCCTTATCGCATTTTTGGCAAGCGTGTGGTCCATAATAAACTAACTTCTCGTCTGTTTCTTTCATAATTTTTAGGGTTTTTTAATAATAATGTTTTCCCTTAGTGTATTATATGCTAGCGTTAGGTTTATTGCAAGTTATATATCTTTAGGGTTAGTGTCTAGGGAGGAGAGGTATCCTTTAAGTTCCTGTAGTCCTGATACCTTGTACCATTCCGCCGTTTTTTCTACCTCATTTGCTGGTTTTGCTGATAATTCATCTGCAATCATCCTGTCTATCTCCCCCCTCACCCTCTCCCTCTCTTCTGCTATGGCTTGTTCGATTGATTTGATGATAAATGATTTCATTTCAGGAATCCACGGATTAAAATAATGTCTATCCGTAATTTTAACGTGAGCAAACTCTTTATCAAACTCCTTTAATCGTTTTTCTGTGTAGTTCATACAGTAGGGGTGTTAGGGTTTGTCTAGGGAGGAGAGGATTTTGTTTTTATATTTTTCTTTTAACTCGCAAGCAAAATGTTCCATATATTTATCATCACTTTCATATCCGTGTGGTGTTAATTCCCAATCAATTATCCCCCTCATCCCTGT